>Ga0209480_10000017_pt1 | contig 236826 bp, 189 predicted proteins | sample JI61114C2DNA_FD_187501 | JGI IMG/M metagenome (GOLD analysis project Ga0209480, IMG submission 187501) | Wastewater effluent complex algal communities from Wisconsin, to seasonally profile nutrient transformation and Carbon sequestration -... | ecosystem: Engineered > WWTP > Effluent > Algae...
TAAAATCTTGAAAGTAGCGGATGGTGCGGTTATACTTATACCAGGTGGTAATAGCTATGTCTATCCCCTTCTTATTGTTTAGTTCCTCTTGCTTGAGTGCAACATACTCTAGGATGGTCTGTGGTGGGGCTTTCTTTCCCTTTATTTCATCTACTAGCTGATCTAGGGTAAACTCCTCATCTCTCAGCTTTAATAGGTTAAAAGCTTGTATGGCATTAAACTGTATATCCGTTAGATTCTTATTAATGGTTGGACCCAGCTTGTATTTTGGGCTTACTAGGTACATTTCTGGTACCCAGTATTGGGCAGGGCAGGTGAGGCCCGTAAAAATGTCTGCACGTTGTTCTCTATAAACTACCCGCATTACAATGGGATTCTCACCATTTTTATATTGGTGCGTTGATCGGCAGAAAAAGCTTAATTGGATGTCAATTGTGGTTTTTAGCATGTTTCAATTTTAAAAGTTGAATTTGATTCTTTTAACTTTCTCGTTGAAACGCTATCTATTGCAGGGAAATGCAATCTGAAACAAGGCTGAAATCCTGTCTCAAAAACTACACCGACAGGCTGCATTTCTTTGCACTTATTAGGATTATATTGCAAATAAAAAAGCCTGAAATTCAACACAAATGATTGATTTTCAGGCTTTTGGGTGGTGTGGGCCGGGATCGAACCGGCGACACAAGGATTTTCAGTCCTTTGCTCTACCGACTGAGCTACCGCACCGTTTCAGTCTAGGAACGTTTCCATTCCCTAAAGGGCTGCAAATATAAGGGCATCAGACAATATTCAGAAATTATCCACAGTTTTTTTTGAGTTTTTTGAAAAGGGCTGGGCCGATGGTCCTGGAATCTAGATGGAATAAGGGTTTGGGGGCGGAGAATTAGAACTTATAGACCAAACCATTGGTAAAGTTGGTAATCTGCTCATTGGCTAGGGGAGAGATCTGCCCCTCATCATGCTGAATAAAGTATTTGGCGCTAAAGCTAAAATGCCGAGTAATGGTAAAATTAGCGCTGACTTCTAGGGTAAATCGGGGGTATTTCTTATTGTCTACCGGAAAATAGGGCACATTATAGACATTGTCATATGGTATGGCCAGGGGAACCTGCATCATGCCCAAGATGGTCATATTGAACTTTTCTCCCAGTATATACACCATCTGTATATAGTTGTTCCAGCGAACATTGTCTTTATTAATATTCCCCTTTTCATTAATGCCAAAAGCCTCTTGTAATTTGTCTTTTGAACTTTGAGACAGGGTATCCAGTGCCGGCAAGAATTCGCGTTCAAAAATGCGCCAGCTTTCCTTTTCATATTGCAGACCTGTACCAATTTTCAGACGCATCCATTTGTTGTTATGCAAACTATACGTGATACCACCTCCACTATTTAAGCGATAGTTGAGTCCCCTGCCTTCATCATAAGCAAGTGTGAGATTGAGCTCTGGAAAAAAACTGGCTTCAGACTGAATCTTATTGTTCACAATTCTATGTCTGTTCAATGCTGCACGTGCAAAAAGCAAAAATCTATTGGATGCTTGATCCGTTCCGTTAGAATTAAAATACAGATTATTAGAAAGCTCAAATAAGTGACGGCTGGTGGCTTTAGAAATGGACGCGTCTTGTAAAAGAAAAACCTTGTGTTCATCATCATTATTGATGTTCAGACCAAAGCCAATCTTTCCAAAGACCTTATGGGTTTTTAGGGTATCATAAAATGCCTTATCATTTAAGATAGATTGGGCATATAATACAGAGGTCAGCAGCAATAAAGAAAATAGGAGCAGGGATTTCCGCATCTTCTCAATAGTTAGTTGGTTTGATGCCTAAATATATTAATTAAATGAGTTCAAGAATAGCATCCCAGAGCTGTATTCTTTTTTCCAAACTCAATTTTGCCGCTTCTGTAGCTTCCATCCATTTAGATAGACTGTCACCACAAAGTTCTATGACCATTTCCATGGCCAGATGACTATGGTGTCCGCCATCTACTTCAATATGTCTTTCCAGATAATAAATAAAACCGTCTAGTTTTTCTGGATGTAGTTTGGCTATCTCTTTTAACAAACCCAAAAACATGTCTGGAATTAAGTCTTCTCTTCCAAAACTAAAAACAGCAGCTTGTACGTGAATGGGTTCTTGAATAATATCAAACGTGAAACTTAAAAAATCCTTGACACCAGCAGGTAATACCATTCTCTCTAATGCCCTTGCAATAGGTAAACCCATCTTCAAATGACCAATCAATACTTGCATTTCTTTGGTGCTAGCACCCATTTGTTCCATAGCCTGCAGGTACAATTCAAAATGACTGATTCTATTTCCAAAAGCATCTACATCAGATTCTTCACCAACAACAATTTCATTAATCAGAAACCTGGTGTTGGCGCTACCCTTGGGCTGCCAAGGAATAGTGGTACAGGTAAGATTGTTTTGCAAAGACTTGAGCAGACTCATAAAATCCCAAACTGCAAATACATGGAATTGTGCAAAAACTTGTAATTGATTTATGCCTTGAATTTTTGCATAAAGGGGGTGATTCAAAAGCCTATCTCTAACCGGCGCAATTTGGTTTTTTAATTCAAGGATTCTTTTCAAGACATTGGGTTTGTCCTGAAAACAGGTTTTAACATAAATGGTTGAGCAATGCTCAACCATTTATATTATTTGATGATTTTGTTTTAGAATTCGCAATTCTTAGGCGTTCTTGCAAAAGCAATTACGTCTCTAATATTGGTCATGCCTGTTACAAATTGTACCATGCGTTCAAAGCCCAAACCAAAACCTGCGTGTGGCACGGTTCCAAAACGGCGGGTATCTAAATACCAACTCATTTCTTCTGCAGGAATATGCATCTCGGCCATGCGTTTTTCTAATTTGTCTAAACGCTCCTCTCTTTGTGATCCACCTACAATTTCACCAATGCCCGGTGCTAGAATATCCATGGCTGCAACGGTTTCACGGCCTGGTTCACAACCATCATTTAAGCGCATATAAAACGCTTTAATAGCAGCTGGATATCCAGTTACAATCACGGGTTTTTTAAAATGTTTTTCTACCAAATATCTTTCGTGCTCGCTCTGCATATCAATGCCCCAACTCACATCATACTTGAATTTCTTTTTCTTATAGTGCGGAGAATCCAACAAAATTTGAATGGCTTCTGTATAAGTAATACGTTCAAATTTGTTGTCTACTACAAAGCGCAATTTTTCTAACAAACCAAATTCTGCACGCTCGTTTTGTGGCTTCTGTTTTTCTTCTTCTGCCAAACGCGCGTCAAGGAATTCAAGGTCTTCCATATTGTGTTCCATCGCGTAGCGAATCAAATATTGGATAAACTCTTCCGCCAAGTTTTGGTTGTCTTCAATATCATGAAAAGCCATCTCTGGTTCAATCATCCAGAACTCTGCCAAGTGTCTTGCCGTGTTAGAATTTTCTGCGCGGAAAGTGGGTCCAAAAGTATAGATCTCACTAAAAGCCATCGCGCCAAGCTCACCTTCTAATTGTCCACTAACAGTAAGGTTGGTGCTCTTGCCAAAAAAGTCTTCTTTAAAATTTACAGAACCATCTTCATTGCGTGGCGCATTGTCAAAAGGCAATGTAGTTACTCTAAACATTTCTCCTGCACCCTCTGCATCACTTGATGTTATAATAGGAGTATGCAAATAGATAAATCCTTTTTCATTAAAGAATTTGTGTACCGCAAATGCTAGTGAATGACGGAGTCTAAACACTGATCCAAACGTGTTGGTGCGGAAACGCAGGTGCGCAATTTCACGCAAAAATTCCAGTGAATGCTTTTTGGGTTGTAAAGGAAATTTTTCCGCATCACTATCACCCAAAATTTCAAGGCTCTTGGCTTTGATTTCTACCTTTTGTCCCTTACCCAAGGAAGCAATTAATTCACCGGTTACTTTTAAGGAAGCACCTGTGGTGATGCGCTTCAAGGTAGCATCGTCTAACAGACCCAATTCTACTACTACTTGTATATTATTATTGGTACTGCCATCGTTCAGGGCTATAAACTGATTGTTGCGAAAACTACGCACCCAACCCATGACAATCACTTCTTGGTTTTGCGGCTCTGTTGCCAGTAAAACCTTGATCTTGGTTCTTTTGTTAAACATCTTACTATTTTATTGCTTTAATCCAGTTGTCAAAGATAACCAAACCTTGGCCCATAGCCATGCCAATGGCCTAAACTTGGTTAAAAACAGGGAAAAAATTCGTTTTTTCAGAAAAACTCACTTAACATTGCAATGGAAATATCACTGAACAGGTCTAAAACTCAACTCCAGACGATTCAGTTTTCCTCTTCCAATCAAATTTTTTTACGCCGATCTGAGTTTTTATTCCCTTAGACTGGATTTATTTATTCATTGACAAATTCCTATTTTTTCATCAACTGATTTTATGTACGACATTCTGCAATTGAACGACATGCTTTTGCCTGAGCTGCAAGACATTGCTGAGCAACTCTCCCTCCCCGGTATTAAGAAGCTCGACAAACAAGGACTTATTTACAAAATACTAGACGGCCAAGCCGTTAAGGCAAGCGAAACAAAGGACGAACCCAAGAAAAAATCTGGTCGCCCTCGCAAACCCATTACCATCAAGACTTCTACTGCCAATGGTACGGAAGAAGCAGAAGTAATGGAATCTGAAGAAGCTACTGAAGCTCCGGCAACTGCAGAAAAAGCGGCTCCCGTTGCTACAGAAAAACCTGCTCCTACTCCAAGACCCAATCCAAGACCGGTGGTTCCTGCTCCTGTTAGACCAGCAGCCCCAGTTAGGGATCAACAACCCGCTGCAGAAGCGGCTCCTGCTCCAGCACCAGCTCCTACTAGGGCTCCAGGCGCACCAGCCCTTCCTGCCGAAAGACAACAAAGACCGCTTCTTAATAAAAAAGGAATTCCTCCTCGCAAGCCAAGACCAGACCAGTTGGAAAACAGACCTGCTGATCCTGCGGATGCGCAACCAACCACGGAACAGCCTTCTGATACACCTGCTACTGCCGTAACCGGTGAGCAACACCAACAGGGCGAGAACGAAACCCCTGCCAGCGAACCAGCACCACAACAGCGCTACCCTCAACCACGCAAAGAACCTGCATTCAATATTGAATTTGAAGGAGTGATCAATGGTGAGGGTGTGTTAGAAATGATGCCGGATGGTTATGGTTTCTTACGCTCTAGCGATTACAACTATTTGTCTTCTCCGGATGACGTTTATGTTTCTCCTTCTCAGATCAAATTATTTGGTTTGAAAACGGGTGATACGGTTCTGGGTTCTGTGCGTCCTCCTAAAGAAGGTGAAAAATATTTTGCCCTGCTGAAAGTTGACTTGATCAACGGAAAGCGTCCGGACGAAGTACGTGACAGGATTCCTTTTGACTACCTGACACCTTTGTTCCCTTTTGAAAAATTGAATCTCTTTACTACCAGCAACAACTATAGCACTAGGATCATGGACATCTTTACCCCTATTGGTAAAGGTCAGCGTGGTTTGATTGTGGCCCAACCAAAAGTGGGTAAAACCATGTTGCTCAAAGAAGTGGCCAACGCCATTGCAGCCAATCACCCCGAATGTTATTTGATGGTGGTGCTGATTGACGAACGCCCTGAAGAGGTAACCGATATGGAACGTAGCGTTAGAGCAGAAGTGATTGCTTCTACTTTTGACGAGCCTGCTGAAAAGCACGTAAAGGTTTCTGCCATTGCTTTGCAAAAAGCAAAACGCTTGGTAGAGTGCGGACACGATGTGGTGATTCTTTTAGATTCTATTACGCGTTTGGCTCGTGCACACAATACCGTTGCACCTTCTTCTGGTAAAGTATTATCAGGTGGTGTGGAAGCAAACGCATTGTTGAAACCAAAACAATTCTTTGGTGCTGCTCGTAAAATTGAAAACGGTGGATCACTGACTATTCTTGCAACAGCGCTGATTGAAACCGGTTCTAAAATGGACGAAGTAATCTTTGAAGAATTCAAGGGTACTGGTAATATGGAATTACAGCTTGATAGAAAATTGGCCAACAAGCGCATCTATCCTGCTATTGACTTAGTAGGTTCTTCTACTCGTAGAGACGATTTATTGTTAGACAAAGAAGTACTAGGCCGCATGAATATTCTGCGTTTGTTCTTAAACGATATGAACGCCGAAGAAGCCATGAACGAATTATTAAAACGCATGCGCGGAACCAAGAGCAACGAAGAGTTCTTGATGAGCATGAACAGATAATTTCATCCCGAAGTTCCCCTACCGCTTGCGGGAGGGGTGCCCGCAGTGGTTTTCATCCCCTCCCTGGAGGGGTGGCCGCAGGCCGGGGTGGGTAAAAAGAAAACCTCCAGTAGATTTTACTGGAGGTTTTTTTATGCTAATGATCTCAACACTTATTTCAAATAAGTCTCAAACAATTTCAAAATTCTTTTATACTCATCGGCCCAGCTACTAGGCTCCACAAATCCGTGATCTTCCACAGGATAAACAGCCATCTCCCAATTCTCTTTTCCTAGTTCAATCAGTCGTTGGTTCAAACGCACTGCGTCTTGAAAATGCACGTTCACATCTACCATTCCATGACAGATCAATAAATGATTTTTCAGACCACCCGCAAAATTAATGGGCGATGATTTTGCATAAGCAATACTATCATTTACTGGTTCATTCAAAATATTAGCCGTGTACCCATGATTATAATGCGCCCAATCGGTCACTGGCCTCAAAGCCGCACCAGCCTTGATTACATTGGGTTGTGTAAACATGGCCATCAGTGTCATAAAGCCACCGTAAGATCCACCATACATACCAATTCTATTGCTATCAATTCCCATGGTTTGTGTTAACCATTTTGCTGCGTCCACTTCATCATCCAAATCTTTTCCTCCCATAAAACGGTAGATGCCCGTTCTCCAATCTCTACCGTATCCGCTGCTGGCGCGATAGTCAATATCAATGACCGTATAACCTTTGTCGGCTAATAAATTATTAAACATTTGCTCGCGGAAATAACTGCTCCATCCATAGTGTACGTTTTGTAAATAACCCGCACCATGTACAAAAATGACTGCTGCACCATTCTTGGTTCCGGGCTTTGGATCATAGACCCTGGTGTAAATGGGTTGACCATCTCTTGCAGTAATTGTTGTGATTTTAGTATCGCGCCATGCGTAAGATTTAAAAGCTTCACTCTGTGCTTTGTTGGTTACTTGCACAGGATTTTTTCCTGGCGCATTTTCTTGAATATATAATTCCCATGGCTTGTTTATATAAGAGTATCTATACGCAATCCATTTTTCATCTGGCGATAAACTCACTTCATAACCACCATCCATTTGGGTAATCTGTTCTTTTTTAGAACCATCGGTTTTGAGTCTAAACCAATGTTGTTTACCAGGATGTTTTTCATTGGTGAGCAAATAGAAATATTGTTTGCTCTTACTCAAGACCAAATTTTGAACCTCATATTTTCCCTCGGTCAAAGCCTTGCGTGTTCCAGTTTTCAGGTCATGGGTATACAAATGTGAGTAGCCCGTTTTTTCACTTTGAAAATACAAGACATCATTATTTACCCAACCAACTGTTGGACCAAAAGCGCTGATGCCGGGTCCGCCAATCCAAGCTTCATCACGTTGTCTGTCTATTAAACTCAGTTTGCCTGTTTCAGGATTGAGTTGCATGATCCAACGGTCTTTGTTGTCTTGAGAACGAATGTCTATTACTGCTGCAGTTCCGGCTTCATTCCAAAATGGTCCAGCAATTTGAACCGGTCTTGGTCTTGGCGCCATTCTTCTTTGGGGATAGTCTTTTACATAATCGGGTTGATCCGTGATGCCGGGCAAACTATCGGTAGCAATTGGATACACCGCTTCTTTTTGTTTGTCATAGACAAAAGACTCGTATCGGGGAAGGGCGTTTCCAACCTTGGTTCTTCCATTAATATCAGAAGTGTATCCACTCTCTGCCATATAATCTGGAACAATGGTTCCCTTTGATGCTTGGGCCGGAGCGGTCATTAATCTGTAAGTCACAAATCTTCCGTCTGGGCTAATCAAAATATTTTGTACAGACTTGTCTCCTGTGCTAATGGTTTTAAGGGTATCGTTGTCTTTGTTTGATTTTAAGAACAAATCGCGCAGCGTCCTTTTTTGTTTGCGCTCCTGCAAAATGGTTGAGAGGGCCAATTGGTTTTTCTGCAACCAAGCGTCCTGAGTCTGACCAGCTGCAACACCTGCTCCTTGAACCGGAGCTCCGCCAACTGGTCTTGGTCCGCCACCGCCAAATCCTTGACCACCTTGTCTACCGCCACCAGCTCCGCCGGCAAAACCGCCAAAAGCAGCGGCATCGGCCCCAGCCCTAAAACTGGTTAACTGTGCGGTGATCCCGGACTTGGTATTCCATCCGTAAAGATTCTGGTTTTTATTATAGACCACCCACTCGTTGTTGCCAACAAATTTTGGGTTGGATTCAAAATCATCGGTTTGGGTAATGCGGGTAGTGGCTCCGGTTTTCAGATCCACCAAAAACAAATCGCCTCGGTTGGTATAAACCATCTGTGTGTTGGTACTATTATATATGCCGTTGGCGATGGCCCCTGCCTTTAAAGTTTCCTGGTAACCCGCTTTCACCGGCTCGGTTGAACCAAGTGCAAAACGATAATTACTATCGGCCACCTGAGCCGTTGGGTTCCAACCAAAGAAAACCGATTTACTGTCTTGGGCCCAGAACACATTGGTAGGGGAAGTACCAATCCATTTGGGATCTTTCATAATATAGTCCACGGTCAGTTGGGCCTGTGCCGCAGCCGATAACAACAGAAAAGCAGCGAGGAATTGTTTACGCATAGTGTTGATTTGTTTCTAAAACTATTTCATTGGGTTAGAATCACCAAAGATTTTGGATGAGTGATTTGGGTGGGAATAGAAACTTGGTTTTGGGTCATTTAAATAGATAATTATAATATGTGTATTAGTTATTATCTATTTAGCATCTTGAAAATATGAGTATTCAAGCTGATTTTTGAAAATTCTGTAATTGGGCTTATTTATAATAGCCGTTTCTCTCAATTTCTTCCCGTACAGGATCAGAGAGTAGGTAGCGCGTAGTAGTGCCGGCTTTGATGGCTGCGCGAATATTGGTGGCGGAAATTTCTAATAGCGGCGCATCTAGGATTTGAATTTTTGCCGCATAGGATTCGGTAATGGGAAAGCCAGGACGTTGGTAAATTAAGAAGCGATAGTTCTTTAGCAAGAGCTCAAAATTCTTCCATCGGGGCAGGTTTTGAAAACTATCTGATCCCATGATCACGGAAAATTCGTGCTGCGGATATTTCTCTTTGAGATAGGTTAGGGTGTCAATAGTATAAGAGGGGCGGGGTAATTTAAACTCCACATCCGATGCACGGAGCTGGGAATTTCCCTCCACGGCCAACTGCACCAGGTGCAAGCGATGGTATTCATTTAATAAAACAGAAGAGGGCTTGAGCGGATTTTGCGGAGACACCACCATCCAGACCTGTTGAACGTCTCCATGATTGGCCACATGACTTGCAATAATCAGATGTCCAATATGGATGGGGTTAAATGAGCCAAAATAGAGTCCTACTTTCATCTATATAATTGACTGTCAATTAGTTATGTTGTTTCTAGGGGCTTTACAAAAATGCTATCAGCCTCATTGATGCGCAGACTCAAGTGATAACCCGCTACTGAGATTGAAATGGGGTCTCCTAGGGGTGCTCTCTGTTCTACTTTTACAATTTCGCCCGGCACACAGCCCATCTCCATGAGCTTGATAAAGATCTCGTCTTTTTCAAATGAGAGTATTTCTGCCTTTTGACCAATCGCTAACTCCGACAATCGTTTCATTTCCTTGGTTATTTAACAAAGGTAAGTGAGGTTAGCACGCAATTTGTTACGAATTTTGGAGTAAGACAAAAGCCTATGAAATCCGTTTATTTTCACAACGCAGACAGGGTTTTCCAGTTCCCAAATAAAACTGCCCTAAAGAAATTTATCAATGATTTATTCAAAAGGGAATTCAATATACTCTATGAACTGAACTATGTTTTCTGTTCAGACGAGTATCTGTTGCAAATAAACAAGGACCATTTGCAGCACGACTATTATACCGATATCATCACGTTTGATCTCTCTGAAGAAAAGAACAAAATCATTGGTGAAATCTATATTAGTCTTGACCGAGTAAGGGACAATGCCCAGACCCTGGGCACCACGCTCAAAGAAGAAAGTCTGAGGGTAATTTTCCATGGTGCCCTGCACCTCTGTGGTTTTAAAGACAAGACAGCCGCGCACCAGAAAATCATGCGCGCCAAGGAAGACGAGTATATTGCGCTTTATACCAACCACAAATCACTCCAACCTTGAGACCTTTCTTGATTGTTTGCTCTTATCCCTAATGCTCAACGCCCTTGAAACAGTTCTTAATCTTTTTATTTCTCTTACCCCTAATACTCAACGCCCAAACTCAGATTGGTTCTGTGGAGATCAGTAGTGTCAAAGCCATTCCCATACCCAGGAGTTTTGACAAACAGATTGATAGCATCAACCGATCTAATACCTATTACAACCTGTTGAACAGCTCCGAGAAGGAGCTTTTCTACTGGATGAACTATAGCAGGAACAATCCCAAACAGTTTTGGGACAGTTGTGTACTGCCCATGATCAAGCAATTTCCCAATCTAAACGGCTCCAATGCCAAGAGTTTGGAGAAAGATTTAGCCGCTGTTGGACCATTGCCGCTCTATTCTCTAAACAAAAGTCTAATTGGTACCGCCCAAAAACACGCTTTGGATAATCTAAACCAAGGCAGGATCAACCACCAATCAGCAGATGGAAAGCGTTTTGACCAACGTATGCGCGAGATTATGATTAAAAGATGTGCTTCAGAGAACCTTGCCAGCGGTCCATCCAACATGTTATTTGCCCTGGTCTTACTCTATTTAGATATTGGTGTGGCCGATACGGGTCATAGAAAATGTCTGTTAACTCCTTCATTTACTGAGTTGGGGCTTGGCGCCCGCACCAAAACCGGTGATACCTATTACGTTTGTCAGGATTTTGCTTGTTATCAGCAATAGAATTCCGCTAACATTACAGACAAACACCTCTGGTTTCCAAGTAAAACACCTCCATTTATCCTGTAAAACACCCACATCACACCCTGTAAAACCTTTTTAGTTATACATACGGTTCAAACTGGTAAGTTCCACGTGGAACATATAAGACTTGGGGAATAGAATATTGGGGGGTTGAAAAGGATTGAGAACCCTTAATTGGGGAAAGTTCAAGTCTGAATATATCTCCATGCGGGGTAAATGGATAAGTTTCACGTGGAACAAATACGACAAGGGAATAGAATATTGGGCTTAGAAAAGGATTGGAAACATAAATCAGAGATAGGATTATACCAAGTTACATCGCCCTACAGGCCAAACCAGCATGTTCCACGTGGAACAAACAGGTCTTTGGTATAGAAGTTTATGCTTTGTAACGGTCTTGGATAGAGTGGTTTGAAATTTGGAACGGGATTAGGAAGACGGGGAATGGAAGGTATTTGGTCTAATTATATCCTCCGTCAGGCCAAACCAGCATGTTCCACGTGGAACAAATAAGACTTGGGGTATAGAATATTGGGGGGTTGAAAAGGATTGAGAACCCTTAAATGGGGAAAGTTCAAGTCTGAATATATCTCCATGCAGGGTAACTGGGTATGTTTCACGTGGAACAAATAGCTCTAGGTAGAAGGGTTTCTGGTTAGGAAAGGGATTGGGCTGATTGGAAATGGGAGATGTTTGGTCTAATTATATCACCCGATAGGGCAACCAATAAGTTCCACGTGGAACAAATGGGTCTTTGTCAAATGGTTTTCTGCTAAGAAGGGGGGCCCGGATAGAGGGGTATCTGCTTTGGGAAGTGATTGGACTCACAGGAAATGGATGGTGTTTGGTCAAATAGCATCGCCCGGTAAGGCAAACAATAAGTTCCACGTGGAACATTATACTAGTAGGGTTGTTATTTCGTTTAATAGGAACGGAATTGAATGGGGGTTATCTTTGCCAACTTAAATAAAAACAATGTTTCCAGATTACGATGTGATAGTGGTGGGTGCGGGGCACGCAGGTTGTGAGGCGGCTGCGGCTGCGGCAAACCTGGGTTCTAAAGTGTTATTGGTTACTATGAACATGCAAACCATTGCCCAAATGAGTTGTAACCCTGCTATGGGTGGGATTGCCAAGGGACAAATTGTACGTGAGATTGATGCACTGGGTGGATATAGTGGAATAGTTACGGACCTTTCTACCATTCAATTTAGGATGTTGAATAGGAGTAAGGGCCCAGCTATGTGGAGTCCAAGGGCTCAATCTGACCGGATGCTCTTTGCTGCTAAGTGGAGAGAGATGTTAGAGAACACGCCGAATGTAGATTTTTACCAAGACATGGTACAGTCCATCATCATCAAAGATGGCAGGGCAGCGGGTGTGGTTACGGGAATGGGTCACCATATTAATAGTAAATCGGTGGTGGTTACCAGCGGTACTTTCTTAAACGGGGTAATACATATTGGTGAGAAAAGGTTTGGCGGTGGTCGTGTAGCAGAGAAAGCAGCAACGGGAATTACCGAGCAATTGGTAGAATTGGGTTTTGAAAGTGACCGTTTGAAAACGGGTACACCACCCAGGGTAGACGGCAGGAGTTTGGATTATTCTAAGATGGAAGAGCAGAAGGGTGACGAAGAAATTGTGGGCTTTTCATATCTAGACGTTGAAAGGGTTAAACCTGAAAACCAACGATCTTGTTGGATCAGTTATACCAATAACACCGTACACGATATTTTGAAAACGGGCTTTGACCGTAGTCCTATGTACCAAGGTAGAATTGAGGGTGTGGGTCCAAGGTATTGCCCAAGTATTGAAGACAAGATTAATCGCTTTGCAGATAGGGACCGTCACCAAATCTTTGTTGAACCAGAGGGATGGAATACTGTGGAGATTTATGTAAATGGATTTTCTACCAGCTTGCCTGAAGAAGTACAGCACCAAGCTTTACGCATGATTCCTGGTTTTGAAAACTGCAGGATCTTCCGTCCGGGTTATGCCATTGAGTATGATTATTTTCCACCTACCCAATTGACCTACTCACTGGAGACCAAGCAAATCTCTAACCTATTTTTTGCGGGTCAGATAAATGGTACCACTGGTTATGAAGAAGCGGCTTGTCAAGGTTTGATGGCGGGGATTAATGCCCACCAAAAAGCGATGCACTTAGAGCCATTTATTCTAAAAAGAAGTGAAGCTTATATTGGAGTTTTGATTGATGATCTGATTAGCAAAGGAACCGACGAACCTTATAGAATGTTTACCAGCCGCGCTGAGTTCAGAACACTCTTGCGTCAAGACAATGCAGATCTAAGATTAACCGAGCGCAGCTTTAAACTGGGACTGGCTTCTGAAGAAAGAATGATCAAGGTTCAGGAGAAAACTAGCAATGTAGAGAAGATAAAACACATATTAAATAATTATAATATTGAACCAGCTGGAATCAATCCTTTCTTTGAATCCATTGGCTCAGCCACCATCACTGAGAAACAACGTGCAGCAAAAATCTTGCTTAGACCAAATGTAGATCTCAAGTCAATGATGCAATACGATGCGGGTTTGCAAGAAGCTTTATCCTGGTGCAATATTGATTCATTGGAACAATCAGAAATCCAAATCAAGTACGAACGATATATTGAAAAGGAAAATGAGATTGCTACCAAGATGAGTGCTTTGGAAGATTTGATTATTCCGGATAGTTTCAACTATGATACTGTTACCGCTATCTCTAATGAAGCATTGCAGAAATTTAAAAAAATCAAACCAAGAACCCTTGGTCAAGCAAGTAGAATCAGCGGCGTGAATCCGAGTGATGTACAGATTCTAATGGTCTATATGGGTAGGTAATTTATATAGCTTAGTTTATTAACTTTAGAACAAACTAGCTGAATTGAACAAATACCTAAAATGGACGCTCCGCAGCCTAGGCTCTTTCTTTGCACTTTTACTTATCTTATTATTAGTACTCAAAATTTATGTGGGGTCTAATAAAACTAGACTCATTGCAGAAGCCACTGAAAAAATCAGTGAAAAAATAGGTGGAAAAATTGAAATCAAAGACGTGGGTGTTTCCATGTTTAAGAATTTTCCCTACCTCACTATTTCACTTCAGGAATTAAAAATTACAGATTCTTTATACGCCAAACACCAACATGCATTGGTTCAGGCAGAAGCCATTTACTTAAGAGTAAATCCGTTAAAATTATTAATCCTAAATGTCTCACTGAATAGACTAAGAATTGAAAAAGGTGGTTTCTATATTTATAAAGACAGCACTGGCTATTGCAATGAATATCTTTTAAAAGGGAATGGGAAGAAGAAAGAAACAAAACCAAATAACCAGTTTAACAATATACTGGACAATATTGTAATAAGAGATTTTAACGTAACCATCAATGATCAGAAAGAACTTAAATTATTTGATTTTCAGATCAATGAGTTCTTAGTTAAAAACAAACAAGTAGATAGTATCTTATATCTACAAACCAAATCCAATATTTTAGTAAAGTCTTTTAGTTTTAAAACCACCAAAGGAAGTTTTGTAGAAAACCAATTATTTGAGGGTAATTGGGATTTAAAATTCAATACCAAAACTCCAGCTTTATTATTTGATAGCATGACTATCAATATTTCTAAACAACCATTTGTATTTAAGGGTGGATTTCATTTTGGTACCCAACAAAGTTTTGACTTAGACATTACCACCAAACAAATCAAACTAGATTTTGCAAAAAAATTACTCACTAAAAAAATAGCCAAAAGCGTTGGTCTAGCAGATGTGGGTGCACCATTAGATGTACATACTATAATACGTGGTTCATTAGTAGGTGGTGGTGATCCTTATATTAAAGCTGCATTTGAAACAAAAAATGCTGCACTCAAAACACCAGTCATGTCTTTTGACTCAGCCAGTTTTAATGGTTACTATTTAAACGAAGTTGTAGCAGGCCAAGAAAGAACAGATGAAAACTCAACCGTTGTTGTTCAAAATCTTGACGCAAAATATTTAGGGTTGCCCGTACATTCTGATGATATCTTAATTATCAATTTAACAACACCGCATATTAGTGCAGACTTACAATCAAAATTCTCTTTATACGGTTTGGATGAATTCTTACAAACAGATGCATTTACCTTATCTAATGGAGAAGGCGTTTTAGATTTTATGTATGAAGGCCCCATTGAAAAAATTACTCAAAAAAATGCAAGTATCAAAGGATTGATCAGTTTAAAAAATGGCACCATCACCTTAAGTGGTTCTAATGCAGCATTAACCAATTGTGCTACGGTCTTAAAAATAGATAATACTGATATTTATTTAGATACACTTACTTGTAGTGTTGCAGGACATCCCATAACCGTATCGGCCAGAGCCAAAAATGTAGTAGCACTAGTTGGTGATAATCCCAATGGAATAGAATTTGATTTAAAAGTATCAGCACCCATTATCAATATCAATCAATTAAGCAGTGTAGTCTCTAGAAAATTTCCGGTGAAAAAGAAAAACACCAGAAAGCATAAAGGTGGATTAGGAACTACTATTCAAAGATTAGAACATCTATTGTCTAATGGGCGCATGAATATAAAAGTAGCAGCTGGCAAAATCAAGTACAAAGAATTTGAAGCTAATAACTTAAAAGCAGAAATGGAAGTGGACGATGTTTCTTGGAGATTAAAGAAAACTTCTTTGGTACATGGTAAAGGAAATATAAGCGTAAGCGCATCAGTAAGAGAAACTAGGCCAAATATTTTTACGTTGAATTCTGATATTGAAATGTACAATGTAGAGGCCGATAGAGTGTGGCGTGAATTTGACAATTTTGGAATGTCTTCTCCCACCTACAAGAATATCAAAGGCCTTTTAAGTTTAAAAAGTAATGTTACCTTAAACATGAAACATACCGGTGAGTTTGATATGAACAGTCTTAACGGTAAAGCCTCTTTCTCCATTAAAAATGGGGCATTGATCAATTTTGAACCATTGCAAAATATAAAAACCTTTCTCTTTAAAAACAGGGATTTGTCAGATGTTCGTTTTGCAGAAATTAAAGACGATATCAATTTTCAAAAAGGTTTGATCACAATTAACAGAATGGAAATTAATTCTTCTGTTTTATCCTTATACGTAGAAGGTACACACTCTAAAAAAGAAACAGATATTAGTATTCAGGTTCCTCTGAGTAATTTAAAAAACAGGGATAAAGATTATAAACCGGAAAATACAGGAGCAGGTAAAAGTGGAGGCATGAGTGTTTTTCTCAGAGCTAAGACCGATGAAACTGGAAAAATCAAAATCAAATATGATCCATTTAAACGTTTCAGAAAATCGGACAAAAAAGAAGCCGAAAAACCAAAGAAGTCTTAGGGCTGGTTTTTTGTTCCCAACACTGTGCTTTGTAATCAGTGTTTCTTGGATCATGAGTTCCTGCAAGGAAAATCCGTCATCGGCTAGTAAAGGGTATTTTGATCCCGTGGACACAGGTGTTCAATACGCGGGTATTAAAATGATTCCTATTGAAACACCTATTGGAACATTTAAAGTTTGGACCAAACGCATTGGCAATAATCCAACAACCAAGATCTTACTCTTACACGGTGGACCAGCCATGACACATGAATACATGGAATGTTTTGAAAGCTTCTTTCCCAAAGAAGGTTTTGAAATGATTGAGTATGACCAACTGGGTTCTTATTATAGTGACCAACCAACTGATAGCAGTTTATGGGTAACCGAGCGTTTTGTGGAAGAAGTAGAACAAGTAAGAAAGGCCCTAAAACTAGACAAGGACAATTTCTATCTCTTGGGCAATTCATGGGGCGGCATCCTAGCCATGGAATACGCACTCAAATACCAACAGAACTTAAAAGGATTATTGGTTTGTAACATGATGGCCAGTATTCCTGACTATGCAGCATATAACCTGGTCTTAAGAAAACAGATGCGTCCTAGCTTGGTAGATAGTTTGGTGGGTTATGAAAAAAAGGGCCAGTTCAAGGACCCTGTTTATGTTCAACTAGTAAATGATGAATATTACAACAAGCACTTGTGTCGTCTACCTGAATTACCAGATCCGGTTGCCCGTGCATTTAAGCACCTCAACGAAACTATTTATGTGATGATGCAGGGCCCCAGTGAATTTAAAGTGGGTGGAAGATTGATCAATTGGGATATTAAAAAAGACCTACCAAAAATTACTGTGCCTACCCTCATGGTGGGAGCCAAGTATGATACCATGGATCCAGAACACATGGAGTGGATGAGTAAACAAGTCAAAAACGGTTCTTATCTCTATTGTCCCAATGGATCACATTTGTCCATGTGGGATGATCAAAAAATATATATGTCTGGAGTCATCGATTTTATTAAAAAAACAAATGCTGCTGCTACCAAATAGAGGTGTTTAACCGCCATTCAACCATTCATCATTATTTAAAAACCCTGTTTAGCCTACTAACACATTAATTACTACATTTAAGAACTTCCAAAACAAAAACACATGAGAAAACTAAAACTATTGTTTTCTGGGTTACTGTTTGCGTCATTGCTACAGGCTCAGGAAAGCTTTCCGGTTAACGGCGTTGCCGACAAACGGGACGGCTGTTATGCATTTACCAATGCAACCATTGTAAAAGACGCCCAAACTACTATTGCCAATGCAACATTGGTGATTAGAGATGGTAAAATTCTAGCACTCGGTGCTGGTGTGGCTATTCCAAAAGACGCCACCGTGGTTGATTGTAAAAACAAGTATATCTATCCTTCCTTTATTGATGTCTATAGTGATTATGGCATAACTGCAGCACAAAGAGCACAAGGTGGTTTTAACTTTGGTGGTCCTGCCCAGTTAACTAGCAACACTAAGGGTGCTTATGGTTGGAACCAAGCGGTTCACCCAGAAGTAGACGCGGTAAGACAATTTGTTGTTGACGATAGCAAGGCCAAGGGTTTAAGAGATCTTGGTTTTGGTACTGTGTTAACACACGTAAAAGACGGGATTGCCCGTGGTACTGGTACCGTAGTTTCTTTGGCCAATGAAAAAGAAAATATGGTGATCCTAAAAGAAAAGGCATCGGCCCACTATTCTTTGAGCAAGGGTACTTCTACTCAAACATATCCTGGTAGCATCATGGGTTCTATAGCGCTTCTGCGCCAAACCTATATGGACGCACAGTGGTACAAAAACAAACCAGCTAAAGAAGGCGTGAACCTAAGTTTACAAGCTTGGAATGACAATCAAACATTGCCTCAGTTTTTTGAAGCTGAAGACAAATGGAACGATGTTCGCGCTGATAGAATAGGTGATGAATTTGGTGTACAATATATTATCAAAGGTGGTGGTAATGAATACCAACGCGTAAAAGAAATTGCTGCAACAAAAGCTACTTATGTAATTGGTTTGAATTTTCCTCAAGCCATGGACGTAGAAGATCCAAATGATGCGCGTGCAGTTTCTTTGGGCGATATGAAGCATTGGGAATTAGCTCCTAGCAATCCTGCTGCTTTAGAAAAAGCCAATATTCCTTTCTGCTTAACAGTTTCAGATTTGCGTGATCAAAAATCCTTTTTGACCAATTTGCGCAAAGCCATTGAAATGGGATTAACAGAAACAAAAGCCTTAGAAGCTTTGACAAAAACACCTGCAACTTTATTAGGTGTCTATGACAAAGTAGGTAGTTTGGAAACTGGTAAACAAGCCAATTTCATTATTACTTCTGGACCCGTATTTGCAGCTACTACCAATATTTTACACAACTGGGTGAGTGGTAAAAAATATGCTGTGAAAGAAGATGCTTGGAGCGATGTAAAAGGCAATTATACCCTAACCATTAATACCGTAGCTGGATCTGTAAAATATGCATTAGACGTAAAAAATGCAAGTACGGCAAACGTGATTGGAAAAGATACTTTAACCGGTAGATTTACGCATGATGGCAAAATGGTAAAATTGAGTTTCTCTCCTGTTGCTGCTAGAAGACCTCAAGCACCTGCTGGTGGTGGAGCACCAAGTGCTGGCGGATTTGGCGGTGGTAGAGGTGGATTTGGTGGCGGCGCTGCTGCAACGCAATACAGATTGAGTGGTGTATCTAATGGAACTTATTGGAGTGGAACTGGTGAAGATACTGCTGGTAATAAATTAACATGGTCTGCAAAATTAGACAGTGTTTATTTAGCTGCTAATACTGATTCTACTCAAAGAAGAAGAATGGGTAACCAACGTTTGGCCAAAGTAAGTTTTCCTTTTGATGGATATGGTTGGGAAGAAGCACCAAAACAAGAAAGCATCTTAATTAAAAATGCTACTGTTTGGACCAACGAAAAAGAAGGCAAATTAGAAAACACTGACGTCTTATTAAAAGATGGTAAGATTGCAAAAGTTGGTAAGAGTATTTCTGCCGATGGCGCTACAATAATTGATGGTACTGGTAAACACGTTACCGCAGGTATCATTGATGAACACTCACATATTGCAGCTGCTTCTATTAATGAAGGTGGTCAGTCTGTAACTTCTGAAGTGCGTATTGCCGATAACTTAAATCCTGAAGACATTAATATCTATAGGCAATTAAGTGGTGGTGTTACTTCTTCTCATATTCTACACGGATCTGCCAATACCATTGGTGGTCAAACACAATTGATCAAATTACGTTGGGGTGCTAACGATGAAGATTTGAAATTCAAAGGCTCTGATGGTTTTATCAAATTTGCCTTGGGCGAAAACGTAAAACGCAGTACTGCAACCCAAGGTAATAACCGTTTTCCTGATACCAGGATGGGTGTTGCAGAAGTGTTGAATGATGCTTTTGCTCGTGCTAAAGATTATGAAAAAGCCATTAAGCTTGATCCTAAAACAAGAAGGGATTTAGAGTTGGATGCCTTGGTAGAAATCCTAAACAAGAAACGCTTTATTACATGTCACTCTTATGTACAAAGTGAAATCACTGCTGCATTACGCGTAGGTGATAAATACGGATTTACATTTAACACATTCACACATATTCTAGAAGGATACAAAGTAGCCGACAAAATGAAAGTGCATGGTGCAAGTGCTTCTACCTTCTCTGATTGGTATTATTATAAAGTAGAAGTTACCGATGCCATTGCATACAACGCTGCTATTATGCAGAAAGTTGGTTTGAATGTTTGTATCAATTCTGATGACGCAGAAATGGCGCGTAGATTGAATCAGGAAGCTGGTAAGATTGTACGCTATGGTGGTGTTTCAGAAGAAGAAGCATTGAAGATGGTGACTTTGAATCCTGCTAAAGCTTTGCACGTTGCAGATAAAGTAGGTAGCATTAAAGTGGGTAAAGACGCAGACATTGTTGTATGGAGTGATAATCCTTTGAGCATCTATGCTAAGTCTGAAAAAACCATTGTTGATGGTATTGTTTATTGGGATCGTGAAAAAGACTTAGAACAACGCAAGAAAATTCAAGCAGAAAGATTCCGTTTGACTCAGAAAATGATTGGTGAAAAAAGGACTGGTGGACCAGGTGCTGTTAGACCAGCAGAACCAAGCTGGCAGATTCTGTTAAGCTGTGGCGATCACGAACACGAAGACGGTTTGTACACTGTTGAAATGCACGAAGGTGAATCTAAGGACAAATAAAACTACCAACATGAAAAGATTATTCTATACCATATCAAGCTTAGTCCTGCTTTGTGCAAGTGCTCAAGCGCAGGAATCGGTTTACCCCGCAAAAGAATACAAGGGTAAACTATATATTACCAATGGAACGGTACACGTAGGAAACGGAACCGTATTGGAAAACGCCACGGTTGAAGTAAACAATGGCAAAATTGTAAAAGTAGGAACAGGAATTGCTGTACCTGCAGATGACGTTAAAGTCTTTGATGCTAAGGGCAAACACGTATATCCCGGTTTAATCTTACCTAACTCTGATTTGGGTTTAACAGAAATTGGAGCTGGTGTTAGAGCAAGTAATGACGTTTCTGAAATTGGAGATTTTAATACCAATGTAAGATCCATTACCGCATACAATGCAGACTCTAGGGTTATCAATGTATTAAAGGGAAATGGAATTTTATTATCAAGTGTAGCGCCTGAAGGTGGTATTATTTCTGGTTCTTCTTCTGTGGTACAACTTGACGCTTGGAACTGGGAAGACGCGGCCTATAAAATGGACGCTGGTATTCACTTAACCATGCCAAGCTTTATTCAACGTTTTGGTAGAAGAGGTGGTGGATTTCCGGGAGGTTTTCCTGGATTTGGTGGTGCACCAGTTGATCCAGCTAAACAAGCTTTGGATAGGGTAGAACAAATTAAAAATTTCTTCCGTGAGGCAAAAGCTTATTTACAAGAAAGCAGCCACACCAATACCAATTTGAAACTGGAAGCGGTTAAAGGTTTGTTTGACAAAAAACAAAAACTCTTTGTACACGGTGACCAGGTAAAACAAATGTTGATTGCGGTTGACTTTGTAAAAGAGTTTGGTTTTGAAGTGGTTATAGTAGGCGGTAGTGAAAGCTATCATATTGCAGATCTGTTGAAAGCCAATAACATAGCGGTGATTTTAGGTGAATCACACGCGCTTCCTGCAACAGAAGATGATGATATTGACCAACCTTATAAAACACCTGCTGCTTTACAAAAAGCCGGTGTCTTGTTTGCATTGAATGACAATTCTGCCAACACCCGTTATAGAAATCTATCTTATAATGCTGGTACAGCAGTTACCTATGGTTTAACCAAGGAACAAGCTTTGTCTGCCATTACTTTAAATGCTGCAAAAATTCTGGGTGTTGATGACAGAACCGGTTCATTGGAAGTGGGTAAAGACGCCAATATCATTGTAAGTGAAGGAGATATCCTAGACATGAAGAGCAGTACCATTCTGATGGCCTTTATTCAAGGAAGAAAAGTTAGCCTGGAAAATAAACAAACCCAGCTATACGATCGTTATAAGAGTAAATACGGTATCAAATAGTTCAGCAAGGAATAAAAACGGTCCAAACCCACATGGACCAATTTTTGAAAAGCCCCACATTTTGTGGGGTTTTTTATTTTGGACACTAATTTCTCTAACTTAGCCAAATGTCTAAAAAACTCTTTCTGCTAGACGCATTTGCGTTAATCTTTCGTGCCTACTATGCTTTGATTAGAAACCCCAGAATAACCTCAAAGGGTCATAATACCAATGCACAGTTTGGATTTACCAGCACCCTCTTTGATTTGATTAACAAAGAGAAGCCAACCCACTTGGCTGTTTGTTTTGATACCAAGGCACCTACTGAACGTCATACCGATTTTGCAGACTATAAAGCCAATCGTCAGGAAACACCAGAAGACCTGTTATTGTCTATTCCAGATATCAAGCGCATCATACGTGGCTTTAATATACCTGTAGTAGAAATGGATGGTTTTGAAGCCGATGACGTAATTGGAACCCTTGCTTGGCAGGCAGCCGATGCGGGTTATGAAGTGTATATGGTTACCCCAGATAAGGACTATGGTCAATTATTGATTCATCCCAATGTCTTTATTTATAAGCCACCATTTATGGGTAATCCCCATGAGATTCTAACAGCTGCAAAGATCTGCGCCCGTTGGGATATTCAAAGAGTAGAACAGGTAATAGATATGTTGGGTATGATGGGAGATGCCGTTGATAATATACCTGGTATTCCAGGTGTAGGTGAAAAAACTGCCGCCAAATTATTAAAGGAATATGATACCCTTGAAAACGTTTTGGCTAACGCCGATAGTCTCAAGGGGGCATTGGGTGAGAAAGTACGTAATGGTAGAGAGATGGCAATTTTGAGTAAAAAACTGGCCACGATTATTACTAATGTACCTGTAGAATTTCATGAAGAGAATTTTAGATTAAAGGAATGGAACAATGAAGAATTGGTTCAAGTATTTACAGAATTAGAATTCAAAACCTTAGGTAAAAGAATCTTAGGCGATAATTTTAATGCATTTCAATCCGTACCACAAGCGGGTCAGATGGATTTGTTTGGCAACCCTGTTGCAGCTCCAGAGAAAAAAGAAAAGCCAAGTGAGTTTAGTGAAGCCTTACAAGAAGATGGGGGCAATACGGGAATGCAGGCCGATAAAAACATCAACAACACGCCGCACGATTATCAATTGATTCAAGGCAAAGACGCCATTGAAGCTTTGATCAGAAGATTAATGCCAGAGCGCGAAATCTGCTTTGATACTGAGACTACCAATATTGATGCCAATGAAGCAGAAATAGTGGGCATGAGTTTTAGCATTAAAGCGGGTGAAGGATATTATGTTCCTTGTTCTAGTAATAGAGATGAGGTATTAGAAATGTTTCAGAAGTTTCATCCGCTCTTTAATAGAACCGATGTTACCTGGGTAGGACAGAACTTAAAATATGATTTACTCTTATTAAAATGGTATGGTGTTGAACCAAAGGGTAAACTATTTGATACCATGTTGGCGCATTACTTGATTGAGCCAGAAGGCAGGCGTAGCATGGATTTGCTGAGTGCGCAATTCTTGGGATATGAACCCGTTCATATTGATGAGCTCATTGGTAAGAAGGGAAAGAACCAAGGAAATATGCGTGACGTGGATCCAGAGAAAGTAAAAGAATACGCAGCAGAAGATGCAGACATTACCCTGCAATTAAAACAGGTCTTTGTTCCAATGCTGGAGGATAAAAAAGTACAACGCGTTTTTGAAGAAGTAGAAAATCCATTGGTGCGTGTACTAACCGATATGGAATTTGAAGGCGTAAAAATAGATGTTGATTTTCTACAAGCTTATAGTAAAGAATTAGAAAAAGACGCAAAGGTTTTTGAAGAATCTGTTTATGCACAAGCGGGTGTTAGATTTAATTTAGCATCGCCCAAGCAATTGGGAGAAGTTTTGTTTGATAAATTAAAGATTGATCCAAAAGCCAAGAAAACCAAGACGGGTCAATATGCAACGGGCGAAGACGTATTGCAAAAACTCTCTAACAACAATCCTATTGTGGCAGACATCTTGGGCTTTAGAGAACTCACCAAACTCAAGAGTACTTATGTAGATGCTTTACCAGAAATCATCAATAGCAAAACGGGTAGGGTGCATACTTCTTATGCGCAAGCGGTGGCTGTTACAGGAAGATTGAGTAGCAATAATCCCAACCTGCAAAACATTCCAGTGCGTAGCGATAGGGGTAAAGAAATTAGAAAAGCATTTATTCCAAGAGATAGTAACCATGTTTTAGTCAGCGCAGATTATTCACAGATTGAATTGAGAATTGTAGCCGCCATGAGTGGTGATCCCAATATGTGTGAAGCATTCAAACAGGGCAAAGACATTCACACTGCAACAGCTGCCAAAGTATATGGAATTGAAGAAGCCGATGTAACCAAGGAACAGCGTTATAAAGCCAAGAGTGTAAACTTTGGTATTATCTATGGTCAGGGTGCATTTGGTTTGGCGGAAAACTTGGGCATTCCTAGAGCAGAAGCCAAAGAGATTATTGACAACTATAAAAAAGAGTTCTCTGGTATCACCGCCTATATGGATAACACTATTCATTTTGCCCAAGAGAACGGTTATGTAGAAACACTTATGGGTAGAAAGCGTTGGTTAAAAGATATTGGATCGGCCAACTTTACGGTGCGTGGTTTTGCTGAAAGAAATGCCGTTAACTCTCCTATTCAAGGTACCGCTGCGGACATGATTAAGCTGGCCATGATTCGAATTCACAAAGCCATCAAAGACGCGGGTCTGAAATCTAAGATGATTTTACAGGTGCACGATGAATTGATCTTTGATGCTTTGCCGGAAGAAATGGATAAACTCAAACCCATTATCCTTGACAATATGCGCGCTGCATTACCGCTTCCTAATGGTGTTCCTGTTGAAGCAGAAATGGGCGTTGGCGAAAACTGGTTATTGGCGCATTAGAAAAAAGAAGAAGTGGAGAGGATGTAGAATAAAATAATTAAAACTGTTTAAATGAATCAAAACGAAGCAACCATACATAAATTCTATAACGCCTTTCAGAACAAGGACTATGCTACCATGCAATCCTGTTATGCAGACGATGCCGTCTTTAATGATCCAGCCTTTGGATTAATAGACGCAGAACACGCTAGGGCCATGTGGGAAATGCTTTGCAAAAGGGCCAAGGACTTTTCATTAACCTATGGTAATATTCAGTTGTTAGATGAAGAGTATGCTACCTGTGATTGGAACGCTAAATACCTCTTTAGCAAAACAGGTAGAAAGGTTAATAACAAGATCAAAGCGCATATGCGTTTAAAAGACGGATTGATCATTGAACATACCGATGCTTTTGATTTTTATAAATGGACTAGGATGGCATTGGGTTTGTCTGGTTTCTTATTTGGTTGGAGTAATTTTATGCAGGGCAAGATTCAAAAAGGAGCAAGAAAAGGTTTGGTAGAATTCATGGACAAAAACAAATAGCATGCAGATTAATTGGGACTTCTATTTTAATATTGTTACCAAGATTGGCAGTAGGTATTACCTGATTGCGGGTTTGGTATTCTTTGTGTTCTATGTCTTACTCAAAAAAGCTTGGACTTATAAAAAGCTACAACCAAGAGACGCAAAAGCAAAAGACTTTATTAGAGAGATCCTATACAGCAGTACTACTATTTTAATTTTTGGTTTGTTTATTTATATCCTACACAGCCCTGCTGTTGCACCATATACTACAAGGTATATGGAAATTTCAGAAAGGGGTTGGTTCTATTATTTTGCCGTCTTCCCTGTTTTGTTTTTTATGCACGATACTTATTTTTATTTTACGCATCGTGCCATGCACCACCCTGCTTTGTTTAAATGGTTTCACTTGGTGCACCATCAATCAACCAATCCATCGCCCTGGGCAGCTTATGCTTTTCATCCCTTAGAAGCCGTGGTTGAACAAGGGATTGTTTTCATTTTCTATTTTACATTGCCCATTCATATTACCCACTTGGCTTTGTTCTTTTTATTCTCTATTGTCTATAATATTTATGGTCACTTGGGTTATGAATTATACCCCAGGTCTTTTGCAACATCTAGTATTGGTAAGTGGATCAATACCTCTACCAGTCATAACCAACACCACCAATATTTTAAGGGAAACTATGGTTTATACTTGCTTGTTTGGGACCGTGTGTTTGGAACCATTAGAGAAGACTATGACCAAAGATTTGAAGAAGTTACTTCTAGAGAAAAACCATAAGTATACATGCGTTTTCCAACCTGTGTGGGAAAAAGCAAATCAATATCCCTTAATCGATTTTTGCAAGATTAAATAATTGCAAATACTTATTCCGCTTTTGCAGGATTGGGCTTTTTGAAAATGGGCACCGTGCTACATGGTTCACCGTACATGATGCTCTTTACAAAGGGTCTTAATTTGTTGGTGATACTTACATAAGCCGTTTCTGGAATGGGCGTATCGCCACAGCCTTTAACCACTACCCTTTTGTCTGTGTATTCTGCTGCGTCAAATTGTTCTAAGCTTTTTAACATTAAACTATTGACCAATTCCTTTTCTGTACCAAACACAATCTCGGCAGCAACAGGTTGCAAATAACTGGCAATTAGCATATAAGCCCACATAGGAACAATGGCATCCGCTGTACAAGTAATGGCTACAGCAGCTCCTTGGTACACCGTCCAATCGGTTGTTAATAAAGCCGCCCTAAAATCCTTTTCTTTTAAAATCAATTCCATAAACAGATATCCTTTTAGGTCAAAAACCTTAATAGGTGCTTTTGGATAGAATTGCTCTAAGTCAAGGGTAATTAAACCGCTTTCCTGAACCTTGTTGACAAATATTTCTGCTGCCATGGGATGATTGATTGGGCAAAATTAGGCAATCGCTTCAAACAATGCTTTCGTTATTAGTAAAACAAAAGCCCGGACCAAGGCCCGGGCTTTGCAATTATCTTAGAATAGATTAATAGAACTTAGACCTATTGTCTACAATAGTAGCTGATTTACGCAGGGCATCGGCTCCGCGATAAGCGGCCATACGAGCTGCTTGAATCAGGTTTTCCTTCAGAGCCACCGCGTCTGCAGTTGCTGGTTTAGCGCTATTGTTCTCAACACGGATAGCAAATACACCACTTGTACCAGCAATTGGTTCGCTGATTTTGCCTTGTAATGCTTTGTTAAAAGCAGCACCAATCACTTTTGGTTCGCTACCCAGGTTTGGAATAAATGGTGTGCTAAAGCTAATACTATCAGCTCTTTGAACTGCAGTTCCTACTGATCCAGCCAAAGCTTCCAATGTGGTTCCTTTGAATTTGGTATCAATAATGATCTTAGCTTTTTTGGTGCTACGAACAATGGCTTCTACCAATGGTCTTGCTTCAGCAGCAGACATGGTACCGGCTTTATTTACAGAAGTAAGAATAGCAACAACATATCTGTCACCAACTTCGGTTGGCTCAGAAACAGTTCCTACAGAATTGTCATAAGCCCAACGTACCAATGAACGGCTTGATCCAATTCCTACAATTTGATTATCGTTTGCTTTAATCTCAGCAGCAGTCATCAATTGTAAATTAGATTTCAAAGCGTTATCATCAAATGCTTTTTTGTTCTTGCTAGTAGTAGCAAATTGTGCAGCAGCTGTTTCAGCAGCGCTTACAGTTTCATTACTTGGAACAATTGGTTTGGCCAAGTAGCCAATCTTATAAGCTGGTCCAAAGTTTTTCTGACCTAAGATCTCAATGTAGTGGTAACCAAATTCTGTTTTTACAATAGATTTAGATCCTACAGGATTATTAAAAGCATAGTCATTAAAAGCCATCACCATTTTACCTTGCTCAAAATAAGGATATACACCACCTTTTTCTTTGCTACCAGCATCGTCTGAATACTTCATGCATAGTGCGTTAAAATCGGCCCCGCCTTTAATAGCAGCAGCAATACTATCTGCTTGTTTTTGACCTACACTGTCTGGTTTAATCTGCTGTCCTGTTTGAGGATTGGCAGTACCAATTAAGATATGTCTAACAGTAACGCTATCTGGCCAGTTTTTTGTACCTACCATTTTAGCCATTACATAAGAACCGCCATCCAAATAAGGTCCGAAAATATTACCTACTGCTAAACTTGTCAAGCTATCTTTCATAGCCATTTGCAATTTGCTCTTTCCAAAATAGCTATCATAAAAAGGTAGATCAGATCCAACCTTGTTTAAGAATCCTTTGGTATCTGCAGTTGTTGCAAATTCTGTTCTATAAGACAATAATTGATTTAATACAGTAGTAGAATCAACAGAAGATGGAGCAGCATTAAAACTTACATAAGCAATACCCCTGGTTTCTTCTTCTTTCTTAAATTCAGAAGCGTGTTTGCTTACATAAGCAGAGATTTCATCATCAGATACTTTTACCGTACTATCAGCAATACTTGCATAAGGTGCAAAAGCATAAGAAATACTAGAAATAGCATTATTATCTGCCATTTGCTTTTCTACCATCCATTTAGGTACATAAGCAGACTGTTGTAATAAAGCTTGGTATTTAGAACGCAAAGCTTGTTCAATGGTTGGCTCAATATAAGCTGAGTTAATCATGTTCACCTGCTCAGCATTTTTGCTTTTCTTAATCTGTGCAAATGCTTGTTTAGCTTCTGCTACTTTAAATACTCCTGTTGCTGGATCAGTGAATTCATTTCTTAAAGGTGAATTATCACCAAAAAGAATGTCAGTTAATTCCTTAGAAGTAACTTGAAGACCAAGCTTCTCGTATTCTTGTTGCAAAACAATTCTTTCAACTTCTTGATTCCAAACAGAACCAATCAATTGTTCTCTTTGAGCACCTTGGGCTCCATACATACGTTCTTGCATAGAGAGCTTTTCTTCAAAAGCAAGGCGTTCAATTTTAACACCATTCACTTTTCCCATATCGGTATTGTTATTGGCAGAATTGCCACGTCCAACACCATCCTGTAGGATGAATGCAATCAAGGCTAGGGCGATGATACCAAAAATAACCCAAGCTCCTTTGTCACGAATACTTTGAATGACAGACATAATAGACTATTGTTAGATTTTAAGGATGGCAAAAATAGGGGAAAAAACATTAGGATAAGTTGTGGAAAACCATCCAAAACCGCCAATGGGTAAGATTTTCAGAAACCAACCATGATTGACCTATAAAAAGAACCCTCCATAAGAGATAAAACCCAATAATCTTGGTATAACCTATTCACATAGGCCCGTGGATAAATGACAAATCCGGTGGAAAACAGCCATTTTTCCATTTTGAAAAGTGGATACTGGTGGAATAAGTTTGGTCTTTTTACCCAAAATAGGCAAAGTCAAAAAATTGGAAGCATTCTATGCGCTCTTAATTAACAGTGCGGGAAAAGTGGATAGTGAAAAAAGAATGTTGTGAATTAGTTAATCCACCAATGTGGAAATACTACTATAAATACAGTCTGGTAGAAAGATTAACATGGTGAATAATCTGTGAACTAACGTGTATAAACAAGAGATAATTAACTTTGTGCTTTGGGGATAACAAACTTATCCCGAAATCCACAGCCCTAATAGTAGTAGTTTAGTTTTATAAATAAGTATTATTAAATACTATTACCGTAATTATCAACATAAAAAATGAAAATATTGGAAAAAGGTTTTACAGACATAGAGATTGATCCAAGTCTGGATTTATTTGCCGAGATTGAGCAACTAAAGAAAGAAAAAAATGCCATCATCCTTGCACACTACTACCAAGAACCAGATATCCAGGACGTGGCAGATTATATTGGGGATAGTTTGGGTCTTGCCCAACAAGCAGAACAGACCAATGCTGACCTGATTGTATTTGCCGGTGTGCACTTTATGGCGGAGACAGCAAAAATTCTCAACCCCAGTAAAAAAGTATTATTACCAGATCTAAATGCAGGTTGTTCCCTTGCAGATAGCGCACCAGCAGCGCTTTTCAGGGATTTTAAAGCAAAACATCCGGATCATTTGGTAGTTTCTTATATCAATTGTACAGCAGAGATTAAAGCCTTAAGCGATATTATTTGTACTTCTGGAAACGCAGAAAAAATCATAGAAAGTATTCCTAAAGAACAACCCATTTTATTTGCACCAGATAAAAATCTTGGGGCTTATTTAAATAAAATTTCTGGTAGAGATATGCTGCTTTGGAATGGTGCTTGTATGGTGCATGAAATTTTTAGTTTGGAAAAAATCACCAAATTAAAAATCAGACATCCAAAAGCTAAATTGATTGCACATCCAGAATGTGAAGACGCCATTTTAAGAATTGCGGATTATATTGGGAGTACCACACAGTTGTTAAAATATACCAAGTCTGATGCTGCTAGCGAATATATTGTAGCAACTGAAACAGGCATCTTACACCAGATGCAACAAGATAATCCTTTAAAGACATTTATACCCGCACCACCAACAAATAACTGTGCTTGTAATGATTGTCCTCATATGAAGCTAAATACCTTAGAGAAACTGTATTTATGCATGAAATACGAGGCTCCAGAAATTACCATGGATGAAAGCTTAAGACTGGCTGCTAAAAAACCCATGGATCGTATGTTGGCCATTAGTAGGGCCGCTGGATTATTGGGTTAATCCACTGAAATGGTTTTAGCGGGGTATAAAAAGGGTGTTTATTTTAGAATGACCTTCCCGGGATTAGCCTAGTTTGGTCCCTGAATAAAAAAACTAATAGGGTTAGTAAAATAAATACTAAAAAAATTAGTTTATATAAAGGAAACCACTATTTTTACAAACCAATAGATAAAACACCCGTTATGAGCAACGCAGAAAAACTGAAAGCACTGAAATTGACAATCGATAAGATTGATAAGGATTATGGCAAAGGTTCTGTCATGATGATGAATGAAAAAAGCCAGGATCCTATGGAAGTTATTTCCACCGGTTCTATTGGTTTAGATGCTGCTCTAGGCGTAGGTGGTTTACCAAAAGGTAGAATCATTGAAATCTACGGACCAGAATCTTCTGGTAAAACCACATTGGCTATTCACGTAATTGCAGAAGCCCAGAAAAAAGGTGGTATGTGCGCTATTATAGATGCGGAACACGCATTTGATAGTTCATATGCTAAAAACCTAGGTGTAGATGTAGATAACCTGCTGATTTCTCAACCAGACTATGGTGAGCAAGCTTTGGAAATTGCTGATCGTCTAATCTTGTCTGGCGCTTTGGATGTAGTGGTTATTGACTCAGTTGCCGCCCTAGTTCCAAAAAGCGAATTAGAAGGTGAAATGGGTGATTCAAAAATGGGTTTACACGCTCGTTTGATGAGTCAGGCCTTAAGAAAACTCACTGCTACAATTAATAAAACCAACACTATCTGCATATTTATCAACCAGTTACGCGAGAAAATTGGGGTAATGTTTGGGAATCCTGAAACTACCACTGGTGGTAATGCCTTGAAATTCTATGCATCGGTTCGTTTGGATATTAGAAGAATGACCCAGATCAAAGATGGCGACGCTGCAATTGGTAACCACGTGAAAGTAAAAGTGGTTAAAAACAAAGTGGCTCCCCCATTCCGTGCCGCTGAATTTGACATCATTTTTGGTGAAGGTGTGAGTAAACTGGGAGAAATCATTGATATGGGTGTAGAACTAGGAATAGTGAATAAAAGCGGTTCTTGGTTTAGTTATGAAGCCAATAAATTGGGTCAGGGTAGGGATTCTGTGAAGGGACTATTGAGGGACAATCCTGAGTTGGCCAATGAAATTGAAGCCAAAATCAGGGCAAAAATCAACGAAGTAAAGATTGCCGCAGAAGCATAAACACAAATTTTAGACGGGTTAGTAAGTATCAAGAGGCCACCAATAGGTGGCTTTTTGGTGTTTTGAAGCGTCAAAAAATACTATTTGGCCAATTTCTTCGTTCTAAAGTCATTAGCAATAAACTGAATTAATTCATCAAGAGGCTTCTAACCCACCCTTCTAACCGTCAATGAAAGCAAACTCCTACATCCCTGCCCTAACAGGCGTAAGAGCCATCGCGGCATTTTTGGTCTTTTTTCATCATTTTAATCAGGCAGATTTTATATATCCTATTAGACGTACCCTCAATGAATTTCATATGGGGGTAACCATGTTCTTTGTCTTGAGTGGCTTTCTGATCTGTATGCGTTATTATGATACCTGTGAATTAAACAGCGAATGGTTTAGAAAATATATCAAGAACCGGATTGCCCGGATCTATCCCATGTATGCCCTATTAACCCTGTTTACTTTCTTAATAGCTTTTACTTTTGGCGCAGAGCCCAGTGTGATGGCGGGTTTTGGATCTCCCATTCTCCTGGTTTTATTAAATATCTTCTTTGTTAGGGGTTTCTTTGATGACCTCAAATTCACGGGTGTTGGCCAGGGATGGTCGCTGACAGTGGAGGAATCATTTTACTTTTTGGCCCCCCTCTTCTTTGTGAAAATGAAGAAGAATATGCGCAATATTGTGATCATTCCCCTGCTTTTATTGGCAGCCGGCTCAGTGTTGGTACTCATCTTTAGCAATTTCAATTTTTATGGCTTTTTTGGTAATTTTACCTTCATGTTCCTCTATACCTTTTTAGGAAGGTGTGTGGAATTCTTTATTGGTATGGGTCTTGCCCTAATCATCCTCAAAGCCAATGAAGCCGATAGAAAAACACCCCTATTCACTATTTTAGGTATTCTGGGTATTGCAGGAAGTATTGGTATCATGGCTATTTTACCCCTTGACGGTAGAGAATATGGTTTGTATCACCCCTTTGGTATTTTTACAAACAATGTGGTATTGCCCATTGGAATAGCCTTGTTTTACTTTGGGGTCATAAAAGAAGCTACCATTGTCAGGAGGTTTCTTTCAACCGGCACCATGCAATTACTAGGTAAAAGCTCTTATATCTTCTACCTCTTGCATATTGGTGTCATTGCCAATTTTACCAAGGAATGGACTTGGGTAGGCATTGATAAAATGTTCAACTGGATGTATGATAATGGAATGGATTGGTTCCCCGAACACGTAAATGACACGTTACTCTATATTGGCATAGTATTTATAGTATTGAATCTAATTTCAATTGTGCTATACAAGGGTATTGAGGAACCGGTTAATCTGGCCATTAGAAAATCCAGGTTATTGGAGAAAAGGAAATAAAAACAACATGAAAAGGTTTTTCAGTTTTATTCTGTTTTTAGTATTGTTAGCCACAAATGGCATGGCCAATACCGCTGCGGCTCCCGGTCAAGTAGAGATTGGTATTTCCCCAACTGAAAAATCAGGGATTTTCAATTACAAGAAAAGAATCAAGTACAAGCTGGATATTAAAAACGGCACCAAGGTTGATCAAGTTGGTACCCTCTATTATGAATTAAAAAGCGTTGATGGTGAAAGCCTTTTAGAAAGAACTTTTGATATTAATATACCCTCTAAGAAAGCCATTAACAATGACTTTGAAATACCTTTTGAAACACCCGGTGCTTATCTCATTAAATTCACGGTTGTTTTAAACAAAGTAAAAAGAGAGTTTAATTTCAGCTTTGATTTTGTAACGGGTGAAAAACCAGACAAAGCCGCCGAAAGAGCCGCCAGCAAAAACAGCAAAGAAATGTTTGATGCAGAATTGGATGGTGAGATGGAAGGCGAAATCAAAATTACCATGAAGCCTGGTAATATAGATGGCATTTTTGTGGGAAGGTCCAATATACACTATGATGTAAACCTGCAAAACACCTATAAACTGGCTCAGACAGGTACCATTGGTTATCAGATCAAAGACGCTATTCATGGTAAAGTTGTTTCTGAAAAAATCTTTGATATTAAGCTAGCCAAGAGAAGCAGTAAGAGGCTCAGCTTTAATATATCGCCACCGGTAAAACCAGGGATTTATAATATTGATGTGTCTATTAATACTAGCACATATGATGATACTACCCACTATACTTTTGGATATGAGATTGGCCAGATGACCAGCCCTTTTCATAGACCAGATGACTTTGATGATTTCTGGAAAGCAGCCATGGATGAATTGGCAACAGTAAATCCTGCTTATAAAATTGAAGAAGACTTTGAAAAAAGTACGGCCAAACACAAAGTCTATAGGGTAGAAATGTCTTCACTAGACGATGTTCGAATTTATGGTTGGTTAAGTATTCCTACCACACTATTGGGTAGTAAGTTTCCTGTGCTAGTGGGTTATAGTGGTTATCACGTAATGTTGAAGCCGCTCTATTTTGATGAGTTTGCCAGCTTTATGCTCAACGCTCGTGGCGCAGACAAAGAAGCCTTTAAAGAATTGAATCCGGAGAATATAGAGATGATTGTTTTCAATGTGCACGATCCTATGAAATACATATACAGGGCCATGTATATGGATTGCATAAGGGCAGTAGATTTTATTTTTGCAAATGAAGACATGGGTTTTGATTTAAAACGCGTAGCTGTATTTGGAGGTAGTCAGGGCGGATCCCTGTCTTTAATGGTGGCCGGTTTATTGGGATCAAAGATTCAAACCTGCATGGCAGATAACCCCACTTATTGTGATTTTCATTTGAACATGGAAATGCAGGATAATATTAGAGAAGAGTCCTTTATCATTAAAAACTTTAATCGTTATCTAGACGAGAACAAGAACACCATTAGCAAGGATGATTTATTGAATAACCTCAGTTATTTTGAGATCCAAAATTTTGCGCCTAAAATCAAGTGTTCCGTTTTATTGGGTATTGGTTTATTGGATCCCCTAGCTCCAGCCGTAACCACTATTGGTATGTACAATAAGCTAAATCCTGAAGTGATTAAAATGAGTGAAATCTATACTTTCCCAGAACTGGCTCACGAAGTACCTGATAGACATAATACGTTTAAGAGTATTTGGTTCTATGAAAAACTAGCAAAGGGAAAAAAATAAAATCGGCATCATGAATAAACAATTGGCTTTCTTATTGATGATCATTTTGCTTGGGTTCACCCAACAGGTAAAAGCCGACTGGCCAGTGGGTAAACATAGGTGGATTTTAACCCCGTCTTATACCTATTCTCAGTCTACTAAATTTTTTAATGCAGATAGACAGGTTGAAAACTCTCCCTTTAACGGAAAATTCTCCTCACACACGATGAGCTTATACGGAGTGGTTGGTATTGGCAGAAAAACCGACTTGGTTTTCAACGTACCCTTTGCTTCTGTAACATCTCAAAACGTCTTGGATAAATTTACCCATGCAGGAGTTGGTGATACCTATGTTGGATTTAACTTTCACACCCCATCAAAGGATTTAAAAAAATACTTTACCGTAAAAGTGGGAGCCATTATTCCATTGTATAGTAATACCACTGAACCTTATTTGGGATTGGGATCAAAAGGATTTTTTATTGGATCTAACTATTCCTTTAACGTGAAAAAGAAAACCTTTGCCATTATAGAAGGAATGTTCACACGCTATATTGACCAACAAGACGGCCCCAACAAACTAAACGTGAATTTGATTTATGGTATGGAATTACCAAAATCTAATCTTTTGATCTTTACGCTTAACCACGAAAATTCTTATAGCGCCGATAAAACATTTACTGCCAACCTCAATGGAAACAAAGATTTTATGTTTGGTTCCGCAGGTGTAACTTATGGTAAGAAAATCAGCCGCACGCTAATGCCTACTGTGAAAGCATTTTATACCCTTTATGGTAGAAATGCCGGACAGGGTGTAGGTATTGCGTTTTCTATGGCCATCAAAATACCATAACCAATTGTTTTGATTTACTTATTGCTTAAACCACTGATCAGACTAGCGCTTAGGATATTTTGTCCAGGAATAGTGGTTCCATCCAAAACAGCAATTGCCATAAAAGGGCCGGTATTGATTTGTGCCAACCACCCCAATTCTTTTTTAGACGCCATTATTGTAGCGGCCATTTTTAAAGAACCCATTCATTTTTTAGCCCGGGGCGATGCCTTTAATAAACCCTGGCACGCGGGCTTATTGAAACGCTTACACATGTTTCCAGTATATCGCTTAAGCGAAGGAAAAGAAAACCTTGGCTTGAATGAAACTGCTTTTGAAAACAGTAGAAAGGTTTTGCGCAAAAATGGGATTGTGTTAATTTTTATTGAAGGCATTTGTTTAAATAAAAACGAATTACAACCCTTTAAAAAAGGCGCTGCGCGCATTGCCTTTAGCAGTTGGAAAGAAGGCATACCATTACGCGTTTTACCCATGGGTATTGCCTATGATAGTTTTAGAAATTTTGGAAAAAAAGTTGCCGTACAAACGGGCAAACCATTTGAAGAAAAAGAACTGCGGTTGTTTGAAGAAGAAGCACTCAACTACAACCATTTTAACAAGGAACTTTTTAAGGCCATTGAACCCCTGATCACACCACCACAAATACAAATAACTTTTCCTGCTTGGTTGCAATCTGCGGCTAGTCTTGGAACATTCATTCACATACCAATCTATAGACTAATAGCAGCATTTGTTGCCAAAAAAACCAAGGGCACGGTATTTTATGATTCCGTACTTTTTGGTGTTTTGTTTTTTGGATACAGCATATTTCTTTGTTGGGTGGTATGGGTGATTTGGATGATTACCAACCATTGGATGCTGGCTCTTTGTTGGCCCCTTTTACTTCCAATTCTAGCCTATGCAGCAGTATTGAAGAAAATTAATGAAAGAGCACAAAAGGGTTAATTAACTTTATCAAGGAACTATAAAAGAACAAGATGGCAAATTTGAAAAAACTGGGTAAGCGCAAAAGAATTGCACTGGTAGCCCACGACCATAAAAAAGCAGACCTGATTGAATGGGCCATCTTCAACAAAGTAGAGTTGGCCAAACACGAATTGTTTGCCACTGGTACCACAGGAAAATTAGTGGAAGAAGCACTGGACAGACCCGTGAAAAAATTGTTGAGTGGACCACTGGGTGGTGACCAACAAATTGGGGCCATGATTGCTCAGGGTGAAATTGACGTAATGTTGTTTTTCTGGGATCCCATGGAAGCGCAGCCACATGATAGTGATGTAAAAGCCCTGTTGAGACTTTGCGTAGCTTGGAATATTCCCATGGCTTGTGATAGAGCAACAGCAGATTTTATCATGACTTCTCCTTTTATGCACGAAGAATATTTGGCGGCACAACCCGATTATACGGGATACCTAAATAGAGACGTAAAAGAGGAACAGGAATAAGCCAATGGAATTAAGACCCTGGCGCAAACAAGACGCCCAAGCCCTTGCTGTAATAGCCAATAACAGGAATATTTGGAATAATGTAAGAGATAGATTGCCCAATCCTTATACCGTTATGGACGCTTTGGAATGGATAGGTCATATTAGCCAACAAAAACCCCCACAAAATTTTGCCATCTTAGTTGATGGCTTGGTGGTGGGCAATATTGGGGCAGTTTTGCAAGACGATGTTTATAGAAAAACAGTGGAGATTGGTTATTTTGTGGGTGAACCTCATTGGGGAAAAGGCATTGCCACCAAGGCAGTTGCTTTATTTGTAGACTATGTAGAACAACAGTTTAGCCCGTTGAGAATTTACGCCGGAGTTTTTGCGCACAACAAAGCCAGTATGGAAGTCTTGCGGAAAAATGGCTTTTATTTAGAGTCTATTAAAAGAAAGGCCGCCATAAAAAACGGGCAAGTGCAGGATGAATATGTTTGGGTAAAATTGATGGCCAACTAAATTCCTTTTATTACAAAAACCAACGCATGGATAATCCCATTCAAAACAACAGTAAACACCTGATAGAACTGATTATCCGTCTTGCGGCGCTGTTTTTACTGGTCTTCTATTGTTTTCAATTATTGTCTCCCTTTATCATGCCCGTATTGTGGGCGGCCATTATTGCAGTAGCGGTCTATCCCATCCATAATTTTATGGAGAAAAAATTGGGAGGCAGAAAAGTATTGGCTTCAGTGATCATTACTTTGTCCATACTAGCTTTCATTTTTATTCCTGCCGGACTGTTCTTGGCTTCCATTACAGATACCATTGTAGATTTTAAACAAAAAATTGAATCGGGGAATATTAGTTTGGATCACCCCAGTGAAAATATCAAGACCTGGCCCATCATTGGAACCAAACTCTATGATTTTTTACACAACCTCTCTGATCAAATGGTGGGCATTTTTCAAAAATACCAGTCACAGGTTTTGACTGTGGCCAAAACCATTCTCATGGCCATTGTTGGAACAGGGATGAGTTTTTTACAAGTCATTTTTTCCATTATCATCGCCGGTGTTTTGCTTGCCACCAATGGAACAGAAGCAGCTATGGGAACCATCTTTAACCGAATGGTAGGTATTCAGGGAACCGAATATTTACAATTAACTACTTCTACTATTCGCTCAGTGGTTAAGGGTGTTTTGGGTGTGGCGGTGATACAAACCCTTTTAGCGGGTTTTGGATTTTTTATGGCGGGCATTCCCCATGCGGGTATCTGGTCAGTATGTGCCCTGGTCCTTTCCATTATTCAAGTTGGTCCCGGTTTGGTGATCATTGGTGTCATTGGTTTTCTCTATACCCAGGAGAACCATTTTTTTGCCACTGCCTGGACCGTCTATTTTGTCTTGGTCATGTTTTCTGACAATATTCTCAAACCCATTTTATTGGGTAAGGGCGCAAGGGTTCCTATGTTGGTGATCTTTTTGGGTGTGATTGGGGGCTTTTTATTACAGGGTTTTATTGGTTTGTTTACCGGTGCTATTGTGTTGTCTATTGGCTATAAATTATTCCTACTGTGGATGCACGACCAGAAAATTGTATCTTAGGGTCCATGCAAAAACTGCTTTTTTGCCTGATGCTATTGGCAACTCAATCGTCCAAAGCACAGGACAGTATCCGTATTGCCGACCTTAGATCGGCGGCAAAAATCATAGATATCTCTTACACCCAGAAAGAACTGGACACCATGTATAATGGGGTGATGGAGAATTTTGAAAATTTTAGGCTCATGCACAAACAGCATTTGGACAATGCCGTGCCCTTGAGTCTTTGGCAAAATCCTGTGCTACCAGGAATGAAATTTGCCAGCAAACAAGAACCCATTGTTTGGAATTTTCCTGCCACTATTGCTCTACCAAAAAACCCACAAGACCTGGCTTTTTATTCAGTAGAAGATTTGGCTTCCCTAGTCAAAAACAAAAAAATTAGCTCGGTTCAACTGACCCAATTTTTTATAGCGCGTTTAAAAAAATACAGCGATACCCTGCAGTGTGTGGTAAGTCTAACTGAAGAACTAGCTATGCAACAGGCTAGGGCAGCTGACGCTGAAATTGCCAAGGGAAAATATCGCGGACCGCTACACGGGATTCCCTATGGTTTGAAAGACCTTTTTGCAGTTAAAGGAACCAAGACCACTTGGGGTGCGGCGCCTTATAAAGACCAAGTAATTGAAGAAGACGCATTTGTTTATACCAAACTAAAAGAAGCCGGAGCCGTATTGATTGCCAAATTTACCATGGGCGCATTGGCCATGGGCGATTATTGGTTTGGTGGCCGCACCAAGAATCCTTGGAATCTGAAAAACGGTTCTTCTGGTTCTTCAGCAGGTTCTGCATCGGCCACCGCCGCTGGCTTAATTCCCTTTGCTATTGGAACAGAAACCTGGGGTTCTATTACTTCTCCTTCTGCTACCTGTGGCGCTACAGGACTCAGACCCACATTTGGTAGCATTAGCCGCTCTGGCGCCATGACCCTAAGTTGGAGTCTGGATAAAATTGGTCCCATTTGCAGAAGCGCCCAAGACGCTGCCATGGTTTTTGCCGCTATTCATGGTACTGATGGTAAGGACCAAGCTGCTGTAAACCTGCCCTTTAATTACAATCCTGCTGCCAGTCTAAAAGGCAAAAAAATTGCCTACGCCAAAAACTATTTTGACAAAATCACGGATACCTCCAGAAATGAGTTTAAGGTATTAGCAACCTATAGAAAACTAGGTGTAGAATTGATTCCTATCAATTTCCCAGATAGCGGATTATACAATTATAACATCATGGACGTGGTCATCAGCGCGGAATGTGCCGCCGCTTTTGATGAGTTTACCCGCAATGGCATTGATGACCAAATGACCCGTCAAAACCCATTTGACTGGCCCAATAATTTCCGCGTATCCAGACTAATCCCTGCTGTGGAATATATTAATGCCAACCGCCAACGCTATCTGCTCATGCAGGCGGTTAACAAAATAGTGGAGCAATATGACGCCATTATTTGTCCCAACAATTGGGGCAACCAATCGGCCATTACCAACCTTACGGGTCATCCAGCCATTTGTTTTCCCATTGGTTATAATGCCCAACAATTACCCAGAAGTATCACATTGATTGGTAAACTATATGACGAGGCTAGCATTATCACTGTTGCCAAAGCCTATCAGAATGCCACTCAATGGAACAAAGAACACCCGGCCTTATTCAAATAATTCTTTTAACTGAACACGATGAACATGACGCCCTCCAAAACCCTTTGCCTGATTCTGAGTAGTGGTTTGCTCAGTATTTCTGCCCTTGCGCAACCATCCATAACCGGTTTTAGTGCAACATCAGCAGCCAAACAAAAACAAATTGAACAACAATTTGACGCCGGACTTAGCGCAGAGCGCATTGGCAAGAATATCAAAGACATGTCTGCCATTCCCCACCATTTGGGATCACCCGGCAGCAAGGCGGTGGCTGAAAACATCTTGGCACAGTTCAAACAATATGGTTGGGATGCTCAAATAGAAACCTATCAGGTCTTGTTTCCTACACCCAAAACCAGGGTCTTGGAAATGACTTCTCCTGGTGTTTTCAAAGCCTTATTGAAAGAGCCGGCTTTAAAAGAAGACGGCACATCTAACCAAGAAGGTCAATTACCTACTTATAATTGCTGGAGTGCCGATGGCGATGTAACCGCCGAATTGGTGTTTGTAAACTATGGCGTTCCCGCCGATTATGAAACCCTTGAAAAACTGGGCATTAGCGTAAAAGGCAAGATTGTGATTGCCAAATATGGCCGCTCTTGGAGGGGAATCAAACCAAAAATTGCCCAAGAACATGGAGCCCTGGGTTGTATAATTTATTCTGACCCTCAGGATGATGGTTATGGCGCGGGCGATGTATATCCAAAAGGCGCTTTTAAAAACGAATATGGTGTTCAAAGGGGTTCTATCATGGATATGGTGATCTACCCTGGTGACCCATTAACCCCCAATATTGGTTCTACGGCCAATGCCAAAAGACTGGACCGTTTGTCTGCCCCCAATTTGCTAAAAATTCCTGTTTTACCCATCAGCTATCATGACGCTAAGCCCTTGTTAGAAGCTTTGGAAGGTCCAGTAGCACCTGCAGCTTGGAGGGGTGGTTTACCCTTTACCTATCATGTGGGTCCGGGAAAAACCAAGGTACACTTGAAAGTAGATTTTAACTGGAACACGGTTCCTGCCTATAATGTGATTGCCAAAATCAAGGGTTCTACTTACCCTGACCAATGGGTTTTGCGCGGTAACCACCATGATGCCTGGGTAAATGGTGCCAACGATCCCGTGAGCGGAATGGCGGCTGAACTAGAAGAAGCCCGTGCCATTGGAGATTTGTTGAAAACCGGTTGGAGACCCAAACGCACCCTGGTGTATTGTGCTTGGGATGGTGAAGAGCAGGGTTTGATGGGTTCTACCGAATGGGTAGAAGACCACGCGGCCGAATTACAACAGAAAGTAGTGGTGTATCTTAACTCAGATAGTAATGGACGCGGATTTTTGGGTGCAGAAGGTTCGCACGCCTTGGAAACCTTGGTGTTTGAAGCAGCCAAAGACGTGATGGACCCTCAAACGGGTGTTAGCGTTTTCGAGAGAAAAAGAGCGGAAGAAGTAGCATCAGCTGCTACACCCAAAGCCAAACAAGCAGCTATGCAGGAAAAAGACCTGCACTTGGGTGCCATGGGTTCAGGTTCTGACTATTCTTCCTTTATCCAACACTTGGGCATTCCCGCTTTGAATATTGGTTTTGGTGGAGAAGACCCCGGTGGTGAATACCATAGTATCTATGATAGTTATGACCACTATAGCCGTTTCAAAGACCCCGGTTTTAATTATGGGGTTGCCTTGGGTAAGGTAAATGGTAGGGCTGTTTTGCGCATGGCCGATGCAGAACAACTCCCTTTCAATTTTGCCATTCTGCAAAAAACCATTGCTGGTTATGTAAAAGAATTGAGCAGCACCACAGATCAATTGCGTGAAAATACCCAGATTGAAAATGAAGTGATCAATAGCAAGGCTTATGTATTGGCAGCTGACCCAACCGAAAAAGAACAGCTTCCAAAAATCAAACCTGCAGTGCCTTTTATAGATTTTTCTCCTGTTCAAAACGCTTTGGCTGAACTAGAAAATGCTTCTAAAACCCTGAACCAATATGTGGCTAAAACAGGAACCCTGAGCGAAAAAGCAAACGCCAGCCTGTATCGCGCCGAGCAACAATTATTGTCTGCAAATGGTTTGCCCAGAAGGTCTTGGTTCAAACATACCATCTATGCCCCAGGTTTTTATACAGGATATGGCGTGAAAACCATGCCCGGCATCCGCGAAGCTATTGAGCAAAGAGATTGGAAAGAAGCCCAAGAACAGATTCAAATTGCCGCTGGTCAAATCAAACAATTGGCCGCTCATTTAATGTCTATTGCCCAATAAGTTGGTATGAAAAAAATAAGTCTTGTTTTATTGTCCTTGGTTTTCTTGGGATCCTGTGCCACTAGAAAAAAATCGGCCAGTTTGGATAATGGTATTGGTCGGTTACAACTCTTGGGTAATTATGATGTGGTGCACAACAAACCCTTTAAGGGCACTACCATTGGTGGTCTTTCCGGAATTGACTATGACGCCCAAAATGATCGTTATTTTTTAATCTGTGACGACAGATCTGCCATCAATCCTGCCCGATTTTATACGATAAAACTGGTCTTTGGCAATAGTGGCATTGACTCGGTTAAGTGGTTGGATGTGCAATCTTTGTTACAAGCAAATGGCAAAACCTATCCTTCTTCCAAAGAAGATCCGGCCAAAACACCGGATCCCGAAGCCATCAGGTATGACGCTTCTAAAAATCAGCTGGTTTGGACCAGTGAGGGTGAAAGGATTATCCGAGATAAGGAAATCATTTTAACCAACCCTGCCATTATCCGGATGTCTTTGAATGGTCAATACTTAGATACCCTTCCCCTGCCCGCTAACCTGCTGATGCATGCCACCGAAAAAGGTCCCAGACAAAATGGGGTGTTGGAAGGAATGTGTTTTGACAATGACTTTAAAACCCTGTATGTAAATGTAGAAGAGCCTTTGTATGAAGATGGGCCAAGGGCAGATCTAACACCCAACCAAGCTTGGATCAGAATTTACCAATATGACACCAAGGCCAATAAAAATACCGCTCAGTTTGCCTATTTACTAGACCCCGTGGCTTATCCTGCAAAACCAGCCACCGCTTTTAAAATAAATGGGGTACCCGATATCTATGCCATTGGCAACAACAAGCTCTTAGTGATGGAACGTTCTTTCTCTACAGGAAGATTGCCTTGTACTATCAAAATTTTTCAAGTAGACCTGAGCCAAGCGGAAGACATTAGTAAAACTGCTTCTCTGATAGCATCGCCACCGGCAAAACCCTTGAACAAAAAATTATTGTTGAACATGGATAATCTGGGAATGCATATTGACAATGTAGAGGGTATGTGTTTTGGTCCCACCCTTCCCAATGGCCACAAAACCTTGGTCATGGTGGCCGACAATAACTTTCAACTCTTTGAAACCACCCAATTTTTCCTATTTGAAATTATTCCATGAGTGCGCGTTATTCCATAGTCATCCTATTTGCTCTGTTCCTTGGTTGTAAACCAAAACCCGTTTATGAGAACCCACACGTGCTGATTCAAACCAAGTATGGTGAGATTGAGTTGGAACTCTATCCCAAAAAAGCCCCCAAAACCGTGGCGGCTTTTTTGTCTTATGTAGACTCTGGTTTTTATTTCAATAGCGGTTTTTACAGGGCCCTGAATATGGAAAACCAGCCTTCTAATGCCCCCAAAACCGAGTTAATTCAAGGTGGGATTTGGAAAACCAACTATAAAAAAGCCGTTTCAATCAAAGGCATCCCACACGAAAGCACCAAGGAAACAGGCATTTTACACACAGAAGGGGTGATTTCTTTGGCAAGGGCTGCACCCGGCACCGCTGGTACTGAATTCTTTATAGTGATTGGTAACCAACCCGGTTTAGATTTTGGCGGCGAAAACTGCGAAGACCGCCAGGGTTATGCTGCTTTTGGCAAGGTAGTCAAGGGCTTAAACCTGATTTTTAAAATCTCCGGTCAAAAGCTTAATGGGCAGTATCTCTCTCCACAGGTTGATATTTACAATATTGTAAGACCTTGATTATCAATCTAATTAACAGATTTTAGGTTTTCTTTAGGTTTCATTTAAGACTTATTGGCACGCTGCTTGGATAGGTATGGTATATCAAATTACTAACCTAAACAGTTAAGTTATACAAAGAACCCTTAACCATTCCCCCCGAGGTTTAAACAAAAGCGGCTGCCGGCTAATCACCGGTGGCCCTTTCATTTATGGCCAGATCTTAAAATAAAATATTAAGTATCTATCAGGATGCAACAGGATAGATGTAAAACTGACAATTGTTAATTTGGGCTTAAATACAACTTAAAAGGTTGTACTAGCTGCTTGTCGATTGCCAAAAAGTCCATATCTATCCGCTTGAGATTTTCATGCAATTCCCCATACGGCCGGAACCTCCTAAGTTGTCACAAAAAAAATTGGACGGTGTTTTACCCAAGACATCGGTAAGATAAACACAAACGACAGCTACTGTTATGAGAAGAGTTCTAAGTTCCGTTCTTGTCATCGTGACCCTTTTGTCCATTGTTTCAACTGGATGTAAGAAAAAGGCATTTGATGAATTTTATGGTAGACCAGATACCCTGGCCCAACCTATTTACCAAGTTTTACAACAAAAGGGGAATTTTACTACCCTGCTTGCCTGTATAGACAAGGCCGGATATAAAAATATCCTATCGGCATCTGGTTATTGGACCATGTTTGCCCCCAATGATGTGGCTTTCCAGAAATTTTTTGCAGAGCAAGGAATCTCAGGAATTGACAAATTGGATTCTGTAACCGCACAAGGAATTGTCACTTATGCTTTGGCCTACAATGCTTTTACAAAAGCAAGGTTAAATGACTACCAAGCCAACACAGGATGGATTCCCAACAATAGCTTCCGAAGAAGAACGGCTAACTACAATAGTTTTTATGACGATACCACCAAAACAGGTACTGTTGTAAAAGCGTTGGGTTCAAATAGAAATAACAGCTTTGTCAATAGTGATAATAACAATAAATACGTTAGCTATTTTACGGATGTTTATTTTACAGCTAAAGGTCTTCCAACATCTGACTATACCTATTTCTATCCCAATAGTAGTTTTAGCGGTTTCAATGTGATGGATGCGGCTGTTCTTAAATCTGATTATGTTGCAGAAAATGGATACATACATGAAACAGACAAAGTAATCTTGCCCGCCAAGAATATTGACCAGCACCTGAAAACAAATGCTCAGTACACGGAATTCAAAAAACTCTTGGACAAATACATTGTATCATTTGTGAGCAATGCAGACGCTACCAATAGGTACAAATTATTAACTGGAAAAAATGATCCAGTTTACATTAAACAATTTGCACCAACTACCGGATTCTCTCCCAACAACGAAAACTTTTTAAAGGCACAGGATAATGATGGTCAGTCAAATGCCTTCACCATGATTGCGCCAAACAATACAGCTACTTTAAATTATATTCAAAATGTATTGTTAGAAAGATATAGTTCTTTAGATGCCCTCCCTACACAAATCATTCAAGACTTTGTAAATGCGCATATGTGGCAGACCGCTATGTGGCCAAGTAAATTTGCAGTTACTAATAATGCGCAAAGCGAACCACCAACTTTAAACTCAACTTCTGATATCATTGAAAAGAAAGTGTTGAGCAATGGTTTCTTTTATGGCTCAAACAAAGTGCAAGAGCCCAATGTATTTAGAACCATTTATGGTAGGGCTTATTTGGATCCAGCCAACTTATTAATGACAAGGGCACTAGATCAGAGCTATCGTTTTACCATCACTATTCCAACCCTTAAATATGTGATGATCATGATGAGTGACGCGGTATTAAAGAAAAGGGGTTATGATTTTAGTACTGTTTTAAATGCTTGGACTTACACAAGACCTGGAACATCAACCGTTACTTCTGGAAGTGTACCCAATAGTGATCTTCAAAGAATTTTAGGAACTCATATTATTCCCATTACAACAGGTGAGTTAGATAATATTACCGGATCTGGAATCATTGAAACCGCTTCAGGAGATTATATTAAATGGAACAACGGTAAGTTTTCTTCTGCAGGTTCTCAGGACAGTGCATATACTGTAAATACCAGTTCTACCAAAACTTCTTTTAACGGTAGGGTTTATTATGCCGATAACCTACTCACGTTTAGTGTTAGGAATTTTGGTTTGAATTTGGTTGCATTGGGTGGTACTTCTGCAGCAACTTCTCAGTTTTTCAATTTTGTTTCTTATCTGAAAAACGCATCCATTTTCACAGCAGCTTCTGGTGCCATTTTAACAGTACAACCCGGTGTATTCTACACATCTTTTGTACCCAATAATGCGGCCATTGTTCAAGCAGTAAAAGACGGATTGCTACCAGGAAATAAAACAACAGGGGTTCCTAATTTTGCACCTACTTTACAAACCGAAAGAGATCTTGTAAACGCATTCATCTATAACCATATTCTGAACAAGACTACGGTGGTTCCAGATGGCAAAAAACAGGGAACTTTTGAAACATTGTATAAAAACAAATCCGGTGACGCTAGTCAGATAAACATTACAAGTGCTTTAAACAGCATGCAAATCAAGGATAATTTTAATAGAACCTCTAATGTTGTCATTGCCAGCAGCAATAACCTAGCAGACAGGTGCGTGATTCACTTGATTGATGGATACCTTAAATATAATCCAAACTAGACCAAGCGAACAGTTACCCAAAACCTAATTCCCATTTACACAAAGTCATATGAAAAAATTAGTTTGTTACTTGTTCCTACCCTTGCTAGCAGCCTGCTTTCAACCGGTATTTGCACAGGATGCACCCGCTGCTCAAACCATTTTGAGGGGAAAGATCACAGATAAAAAAGACAAGTCTCCTATTGCCCATGTATCTGTTGCAGAGGTGGACAAAGACGGAAGAATTGTTCGTGGTGTTACCACGGATATTGACGGTAACTATGCCCTCAAAATTTCTAATCCCAATCACAAAGTGTCTATCTCCTATATTGGTTATAAAACCGAAGAACTGGATTTAAAAGGTAGAACCACTTTGAATATGGCCATTGAAGCCAATACCGCCAACTCTTTGAATGACGTTGTAGTTGTTGGTGGAAGAAGAACCGATAATGGTAACCTTTCTATCTCTGATAAAAACCTAACCATTGCCACAGCAAAAATTCAGGCCAAGGATTTAGAAGAATTAGGAGCTGCATCCATTGACCAAGCTTTGCAAGGACGTTTATCTGGTGTGGATATTACTTCTACATCTGGAGATCCCGGAGCAGGTATGAGTATTCGTATTCGCGGTACTTCTTCTATTAATGCTGGAACCAATCCTTTAATAGTAGTAGATGGTATGCCTTATGAAACCGCCATTCCTTCTGACTTTAATTTTGGTACGGCTGATGACCAAGGTTATGCGCAGTTATTAAACATCGCGCCAGCAGATATTAAAGAGATTGTAGTTTTAAAAGACGCTGCCGCTACTGCCATGTGGGGTTCAAGAGCTGCTAATGGCGTTTTATTAATCAGCACCAAACGTGGTATTATTGGTAAGCCAACTTTGAACTACTCTTTTAAAGGCATTCGCTCTCAACAACCCAAGACCATTCCCATGTTGAATGGTAATCAGTATTCCAACCTGATTCCGGAAGAAGTAATGAACCGTACCGGTACCCCATTGAATACACAAACAGTCAAAGAATTTGCTTACGATCCTAATGATCCTTATAACTATAATAACTATGGTCAGAACACAGACTGGATTGGAGCCATTACTCAAATAGGATATGCACAAGATCACAATCTTTCTATTACAGGTGGTGGTCAAAAAGCCAGGTACTTTGCTTCTTTGGGCTATTTTAATCAAACAGGTACTACCATTGGTACCAGCTTAACAAGGATCAATACCCGTATTAACTTAGACTATATTGTTTCTGAAAGAATCAAGTTCCGTACAGATATTGCCTATACTTTCACAGACAATCCCAAAGGATATAGTCCGGGTTCTCAGGCCAACGAAATCAGAAACGTAGCGTTGAACAAAATGCCCAATATGAGCATTTATGAATACAACGAACAGGGCATTCTAACACCTAACTATTTTTCTCCTTCTCAAAATATTCAAGGTCAATATCCGGCTACTTATAATCCTGTTGCCATGGCCAATGCCGCAAAGAACAGGGTATATGGAAATAGGATCACGCCACACTTTAACCTTTCTTACGAGATTATTCCAAGAACCCTGGTTTTAACTGGTGATATTCAGTTTGACATCAACAGTACCAAGAACAATACTTTCTTACCACAGATTGCTACTGGAAGACCTGTTACAGAAACCGTGGTAAATAGGGCTTATAATGGTGACTTTGACGGATTCAACGTTCAGTCAAAAACCAATTTGGTTTTTACTCCTCAATTAAAAGGAGAACATAATTTAACTTCTCTGTTGTCTTTTCAAACCTATGACAACAAAACCATTTCTAACCAGACCCTAACTTCTAATTCAGCTTCATCACTTTTACAAGATCCTGCTTCTGCTGCTAGAACACAGAACCAAGATTTGAGTATTGCTGCTGGTTTTGCTCAAACCAGAACCATTGGTTTGTTGTGGAATGCACAATATGATTACAAGGGAAAATACATTGTAAACGGTGGTATTCGTATGGATGCTAGTTCTAGATTTGGTCCTGCTCAACGTTTTGGCTACTTTCCTTCTATCTCTACCAAATGGAGGGTGAGCGCAGAAAACTTTATGAAAGATGTAAAGTTTGTAAACGATTTGAGTTTGCGTGCTAGCTATGGTCAGTCTGGTAACTCTCCCAGATATGATTATAGTTTTTACAATAACTACGCCAGCAATGGTTGGTCTTATCTAGGACAAGGTGGTGTTTATCCATCTTCTATGGAGTTGAGTAACCTGAAATGGGAAGTGATCCATGGCTTGAACTTTGGTATGAACTTTATTGGATTTAAAAATAGGGTCAATATTGACTTAGAAGTCTATAGAAACCGCACACAGGATTTGTTATTCTATGGTTTGCAGATTCCAAGCTTTAACGGATACAGTGCTGTAGATATGAACGTGGGTGTCTTAGACAACCAAGGATGGGAATTGAATATCATGACCACGCCAGTTAAAACTAAAGACTGGGTTGTTGATTTCAACTTCAACATTTCACAGAACCAAAACATTATTCGTGAAATGAGTCCTTTCTATCCCACACAAAACCGCACTGCTTTAACCGCCAATGGTCAATACCAAGCATTCTTGCAGATCAATAACCCCTTTGGTTCTATCTATGGTTATCGCTTTCAAGGTGTTTACCCTGATAAAGCTAGTACCATTGCTACCGATGCCAAAGGCGCACCCATTATTGGACCAAACGGTCAAGCAGTTTACATGCGTTTTAACTATCCTCAAACAGATTATATATTCCAACCTGGTGACGCCAAATATGAAGACATTAACCATGATGGTAGTATTGACTACAAAGACGTGGTTTATCTAGGCAATAGTAATCCCAAAATCTCAGGGGGTTTTGGACCAAGCATTACTTATAAAAAGAATTTAAAAATCACTGCCTTCTTCAACTTCCGTTATGGATACGATGTGGTGAATGGTACGCAAATGACCACCACCAATATGTATGGTTTCAACAACCAGAGTACCGCAGTTTTAAGAAGATGGCGTAACCCAGGTGACCAAACAGATATTCCTAGGGCTTTGTGGAATGCTGGTTTTAACTGGTTGGGTAGTGACCGCTATGTACAAGACGCTTCTTTCTTACGTTTCCGTAGCATTACCGCACGCTACACTTTTGACCAAAAGCTGTTGAAAAGAATTGGTATGAAGAGCTTGAGTGCTTATCTAACCGCAGAAAATCTGATCACATTTACCAAATACACCGGTCAGGATCCGGAAGTGGCACCAAGAGGTATCACCGGTCCATTCACCATTGTTACGGATAATAGCACCACGCCTCCTGTAATGATGTTGACCATTGGCTTAACCACTTCATTTTAAATTATTTGAAAACGCTAGAAATGACCAAGAGAAAATTAATACTAGGTGTTGTTGGACTGATGGTGTTTTCCATGCTCTCCAGCTCCTGCAAAAAATGGCTTACGCTTCAACCGCAGGATGGTATTACCCGTCAAGAGTTTTGGAAAACAAAGGAACAGATTCAGTCTGCCGTGATTGGTTCTTATGCCTCTTTGTTGGGTGATCCCAATGGAAGTGATAAATCCTTGAGTGAATATTTCTTTCTTTGGGGTGAACTCAAAGGAGACATGATTACCAATGGTATTGGGGTAACCAATGATGAGTTAGACGTGATGTATGTAAATACCCTTCCTACAAATAGTATCACCAAATGGTCCGCTGTTTACAAAACCATCAACTACTGTAATACGGTAATTGATTTTGCACCCGGTGTGTTAGAAAACGATAATACACTTACTCAAACACAACTAAAAGCCTATTTAGCAGAAGTAAGGGCCCTAAGGGGTTTGATGTATTTCTATTTAGCTAGAAGTTTCCGTGATGTACCGCTAAAACTAAAAGCTACGTCTAGCGATGTGGATTTGATTCAATTACCAAAGTCTACTGGAGCTCAGGTAATGGCACAAGTTGAAGCCGATTTAAAATATGCTGATAGCAATGCCGTATTTACTTATGGCAACGCAGCCATTGACAAAGGAAGGATTACCAAGTATACTGTTAAAGCCATGTTGGCCGATGTATACCTCTGGCAAGACAAGTACCAAGAAGCTGCTGATGCTTGTGACTTTATCATCAACTCGGGTCAATTTGGTTTGGTAAGAGGTGATGATGGTTGGTTTAATACCCTTTATTACAAAGGCAATTCAGCCGAGTCTATTTTTGAGTTTCAATTTGACCAACAAAAGTTGAATAGTTTTTATGGCATGTTGACTACTAGTAGGGCCAGATTCTTTGCTAGCCCCTATGTGATGGAGCAGGTTTACACCATTGATTTTGTTGATGACACTAAAAAAGATATTCGTGGAGAATGGGGTTCTGTGAGAACCAGTGACAACGCCATTTGGAAATACTTGGGTGTGAATCCCGGTTCTATTAGAGCAGCTGATGCTTCTTGGGCACACTGGATGGTATATCGCTACGCCGATATTTTATTGATGAAAGCCGAGGCATTGAATCAAATTGGTGGAAGGGGAACCGAAGCCATTCAATTAATCAATACAGTGAGAACTAGGGCCGCAGCACTGGATGCTACCAATACCAATCCTGATCCTACTAACAAGAACGATATGACCGATTATATTTTGGCAGAGCGGGCTCGTGAATTGTCTTTTGAAGGTAAGCGTTGGTACGATGTATTGCGCAACGCCAAACGTAATAATTACCAGCGCAAAGACATTTTGTTAAACATGGTGGCTAGAGCAGTACCTGGTGCTAGACAACAAAGCGCCATTAACAAATACCAAAATCCTGACGCACATTATTTTCCTATTTATTTTAATGAATTGCTGCTGGATCCAAACTTAGTTCAAAACCCCTTTTATAAATAATTAGTCAAATACCACATATGAAATTATTACAACAATTAAAATGGTCTCTTTGCGCCGGTTTTCTGGTACTGGGTCTGTTTGCTTGTAAAAAGCAACAGTTTGACCTGTTGACAACAACGGATGTGAATATTGTTGACTACTTGCGTAAAAGCCCTGACCAATATTCAGAACTTGTAAAGGCCTTGGATAAAACCAATATCAGTCCTTTCTTAAACGCCTATGGTACTTATACCTTGTTTGCTCCTACCAATGATGCGTTCAAAATCTACCTAAAAGAGATTGGAAAAAACTCTGTGGATGAAGTAGACGAAACGGTTCTAAGAGATCTATTGCGTTTACACATTATCAGTGATACGGTTAGATCCACTTCTTTTACAGATGGCAAATTGTATGCACCAACCATGCAGGGTCAATTCCTAACAACAGGTGTGGTTCCCGAATCTGGTGCTACCGTGGTAAATAGACAGGCATTGGCACTTCAATTAAATATGCTTACTGGTAATGGTTATGTGCACACGGTAGATCATGTATTGCAACCAGCCACCCTTACTTTGGCAAAACAAATTGAAGGAAATGCTAAGTATAGCATTATCACTCAGGCATTAAAAGAAACTGGTTGGTTTGATACTTTGAATACCATTGTTACCGCAGATACTACCCGCAGGTGGAGAACCTTCTTATTAGAATCAGACTCGGTTTTAAAAGTGGCAGGTTTCCCTACCTATGCATCTTTCAAAGCCAAGTATAGCAATACCGGTAATCCCAAATTGGCCACCGATAGTTTGAATCTTTACATTGCCTATCACATGTTGTTTGATATCAAATACATTGCTGATATAGTTTCCTTTACTTCTCATAATACCTATGCACCCCAACAAGTGGTGACGCAATTATTAGATGGTCAAAGCGTGTTATTGAATCAGGCCACTTTCAACAATGTGTTTGAAAAAGGTATTTTAATGAATCGCGCTAGCAGCGATATTCCAGCAACAAACGGTGTGTTACACAATTTGAATGGACAACTCTTGCTCAAGAAAAGAGACCCATTCCGTGTAGACTTTGACATAGCCGCTCAACCTGAAATTATCAAACTCACTTCTATTTACAGAAAAGTAGGCAAGTCTCAAACCTTTGCCTTGGGTCAATTAAAAGACGTGACTTGGCAGAACGTGAATAGCACGCCACAATACACTTCTGAACCAGCAACAACTTCAAACCAATATTGGTGGGATGACCATTTTGACTTTAACATGCGTTTTGGTAATGCCGCAGCCAATAACTGGATTGAATTCAAAACTCCCTTGATTGTAAAAGGCAAATACAAGGTTTGGGTTTGTTTTAGAAGGGCTAGTGTAGGTCAATTTATTCAATTGTCTTTTGACGGAAACCCAACGCCCAAATTGATCAACCTAACTTCTGCATTAAACGGAGCATTGGCAGGTCCTGCATTAGAAGCTACCGATTATAAACGCTATACCATTGTAACAACAAGTAATAACTATGCAATGATGGCAGGAGTGATAGATGTAGCAACCACAGATAGACATAGATTAAGATTTACCTGTGTAAGAGATCAAGGGTCAGGAGCTAATAATACTAGTACGGTAGATTTTGTTCAATTCATTCCAATAGACCAAGATCAATTGCGTCCATTATACGGAAGAGACGGTACCATTTTACCATAATCGTCAAAGAGATTTTAAACATAAAAGATGTTGCTTGTGAAAAATAGTAGATTATCAATTGTCATTGCCCTTGGTCTTGTGTTGGCTTTTGCGGCCTGCAAGAAGGGATGGAAAGACCATAATGACAGTACAGACCCCAACTTGGGTATCAACCTGATCACGGCCATTAAGGCTGATCCGGAAGCGGCTCAATTTGTAACATTGTTAACTAAGACTGGTTATGACAAGGTTTTAGCAAGTTCCAAGTCTTTCACGGTTTGGGTACCCAACAATAACGCCATTGCGGCACTGCCAGCAAACGTATTGGCCGATACCAATTTGTTGAAGTCTTTTGTTGGTAACCATATTGCCAATGGTAGCATTACTTCTGGTATTACTGGTCTTCAACGCATTCCCATGTTGAACGGAAAATATACCAACCTAAACAACTTGCAATTAGACTCTGCATCTATTGTAAAGTCTAATAAATATTGCAGCAATGGTTTGTATAATTTGATGGACAAGTATGTTCCTGTAAAAGACAATTGTTGGCAGTGGTTGCTGAATAGCACAGGCTTTACCAGCAGCAAGAACTTTTTCCTTTCTTTGAACTATACCTATTTTGATTCAGCTTCTGCTACTCAAACAGGTGTTGACCCTAATACTGGTCAGCCGGTGTATAAGCCAGGCACGGGTCTTAGTACAAGGAATCGTTTTCTAGATAATGTGATAAATGTATCTGACGAAAGCAAGGAATACACTTTCATTATTTTAAACGACGCTGCTTTTGCGGCTGAAAATACCAAACTGACTCCTTGGTTTAAAACCACTTCTACAGATACCACTAATAATTTGGCTGGTAGCTGGTTGGTGAAAGACTTAGCGGTGCAAGGTTCTTATGCTGCTGCTCAATTGCCAGATACCTTGATTTCTCAATACGGTGTAAAAGTGCCTATTGATAAAACAAAAATCTTGAGCTCAGTAAAAACCAGTAATGGTTGGGTACATACCATGAGCCAAGTAAATTTTACCCTGGCCCATAAATTTCCACCCATTATAATTCAAGGCGAAAACCCTAGCGGTTTTGCAGCAGACAGAACAGCCCAACTCTTGTTTAGAAATAGGTTGAATCCAGTAACAGGTCAAAATTATAAAGACATTTTGATGCAGAACTACAGTTTTGCCAGCTATTGGGTGCGTTACTTATCTAGAAACATGAATAGCATGCGTTACAATGCTTTCTGGGTGGCGGTGAACGATGTACAAACCACGCCATTGTGGACCCAGCGTTTGGGTGTTGACAGCGTAACCACAACGGGTAATTTTCCATATATAACCGTAGCCAGTAGAAACTATGCAGAAGTTCCACTTGGTCAGTTTACAGTTCCACGTTATAAAGACTTGAACCTGTTCTTGATTGGTGCCAACAGCTCATCTAGTTCTGGGGGTGGTGTTTCTGTAACCTTAGATTATATCAAATTGGTTCCGGCTTTCTAATATTCTTATAAACGTATAGCATAATAGACGATCATGCGAGTATCCATTCAAATAGTAACCTGCTTTCTTTTGGCTACGGCTGGTTTATCCAATAACCAGTTGTTTGCTCAAACAGCAAACAGTGCTCAAACAAAAAAGACAGCAGAAGCCCAAACGGTTAGTGGTTTGGTAAAGGACGCTGCCACCGGCAAGCCCCTAACTGCCATTAGCGTTTCTGTGGAAGGTTTTTCTGCAGCACTGACAGATGACAAGGGTAGGTTTAAAATTAGAATACCTAGTAAAACAGCTACCATTATTTTTAGTGGTGAAGGTTTTCAAACCAAGGAAACTGCACTTAGAGGCAGAACAGATATAACTATTGCGCTTTTTGAAGAAAGTTTCAATTCTATTTATGACCAAGTGAAATTACCAGCTGGTGATAAACGTGGTACCCAAACAGGATTGGCTGTCAATAGCATTAACTCAAATGGTAACTGGGGTAGAACCAATGAAACCACTGATGGATTCTTGCAAGGCAGGGCAGCAGGTTTGAACGGAACCATGCGTTCTGGTACGCCTAATGCAGGGGCTTATTTAAATATCAGGGGGTTGAATTCTATGTATACCAATAACCAACCACTAGTAGTTGTGGATGGAGCCATTTATGATATTGGCGATTATGGTAGTTCTGTGATTGGCAATCACTATACCAATGCACTAGCTATGATTGATCCCAAAGACATAGAGAATATAACCATTATCAAAGACGGAACATCTACCTATGGAACCAAGGGTGCTAATGGGGTAATCAATATCACTACTATTCACGCTAAGGCTCAGGCTACAAAGATTGACTTTGCTGTTTTTGCTGGTGTAAACCAAGCTCCCAAAAACCTACCGGTCATGGAGTCTGCTGACTATCGTGTTTATGTGAGCGATTTATTGACTTCAAGGGGCATGACCAATGCTCAGATTCAGGCCCAACCTTTTATGAATGATAATACCAGTAATCCTGAATACTATCGTTACCATAATCAAACCAATTGGCAGGACCAAGTATTGTCTAATAGTGCTTCTACCAATTATTATTTGAAAGTAACAGGGGGAGACAATATTGCCAAATACGCCCTTTCCTTGGGTTATGGTAGTAATAATGGGATCACCGATAATACCAAACTCACCAAATACAATGTGCGCTTTAATGGTGATTTAAATATCAGCAGCAGATTAACCGCTGCTACCAATTTCTCTTTTACCTATTATGACCACTTAATCAAAGACCAGGGTTTAACACCAAAAACAAATCCTTTGTATTTGGCACAAACAAAAGCACCTTTTCTAAATACCAATGAAGTGGACAATGTAGGAAATGTATCTCCTAATAGAGCGGACACGGATATTTTTGGAATCAGTAACCCAGTTGCCGTGATTGAAAATATGTTCAATAGCAGCAAAGCCTATCGCTTTTTTGGAACCATTGCCTTTAATTACAAATTGTCTAGCACTTTGAATTTGGGAACTATTGTAGGAATCACTTTTGACAAAGCACGCGAACAACGCTTTGTTCCAAGAAAGGGTGTTGCCAATGATACATTACCCAATGCCATTGCTGATAGCAGATTGGCTGGTAATGTAAAACGCATTAGCAATTTGTACAACGAAACCTTTTTGGAATACAATAAAAAATTCAACACCCTACACCAGTTTCAATTAAAAACAGGGTTGCGTTATATGAACGCCACCAATGAGCAAGATTTGCAAATTGGTTACAACTCTGCCACAGATGATTTTATCAGCGTTGGAACCGGTATAAACACATTGCGTAAAGTGGGTGGCGATATTGGTAAATCTGCATGGATCAACTATTATTTGAGCGCCAACTATACTTATAACAACAAATGGTTCCTTTCTTATAATATGGCCGTTGACGGATCTTCTAGATTTGGTCAGGACGCACAGGAAGGGATTAAATTGGGTGGGAATAGTTTTGCTGTATTGCCTTCTGTTTCTGCAGGATGGTTGGTTTCTTCGGAAAAATTCTTAGCAGGTGCTAAAAACCTAGACCTGTTGAAATTGCGCGCCAGCTTTGGTAAAACAGGCAATGATGACCTAGGTAATTATACCGCTAAACAAGCCTATATTTCTCAAAACCTATTGGGTATACAAGGTTTAGTAAGGGGCAATGTGGCTAATCCACAATTACAATGGGAAACAGGAACACGCTTTAATATTGGTGCAGACCTTTCTTTGTTCAATGAGCGTTTGACTTTTGCTTTTGACTATTTCAGTAATAAGACCAACAAAATGTTGTCTTATGAAAATCTGCCTACTGCTTCTGGTTATTTATATGCTATCTCAAATACGGGTGCTATGAAAAACACTGGTTTTGATTTTAGTGTAAACGCAAGGGTGGTAAACCAACGTCAATTCAAATGGGATCTTGGTCTGATATTGATGAAGTATAAAGGAACATTAACCCAATTGCCACAGGATATTATAACCAATTATGGTGGTGCTAGTTTATTATCCACTACTAGTGGTGTTGGTCCAGCTTCATTCTATGGTTTAAAATCTAACGGCGTATTTTCTACCGATGCAGAAGCCAATGCTGCCAACCTGTTTAAAATGTTGCCCAATGGAACTTTGGTGCCATACCAAGCAGGTGATGTTCGTTATGTAGATGCCAATGGAGACAAAGTAATTGATGACCGCGACAGACAAAATATTGGTAACCCTAATCCGGATTATACTGGAGCGGTAACTTCAAAAATCAGTTGGAAATCATTTACCCTTGACTTCTTATTCACTTTCAGTTCTGGTAACCAAGTATACAATGGTGTAAGAAAAGCATTGGAGTCTCAGTCTGGAATGGAAAACCAATTATTGAGTGTGAACAACCGTTGGAGGGCTCAGGGTCAAATCACCAATATGCCAAAAGCAACCTGGGGTGATCCAATGGGTAATGCGGCTTTCTCTGACAGGTTTATAGAAGATGGTTCTTTCTTCCGCATGAAAGCGGTTACCCTGAACTACCATTTGCCATTGAAACCAACTAATCTAATCAAATACATTAGCTTCTATGCAACTGGTAATAACCTACTCACTTTTACCAAGTACCTAGGATATGATCCTGAGTTCTATAGTGCAGAGTCAGTATTTGCTAGAGGAGTTGATATGGGCTTAGAACCTATTTCAAAATCAATTGTAGGCGGAATCAGGATTGGACTTTAATCAAGTATTTAAAAGGGATTTTCAATTATGAAATCAATTAGTATAAAAAAGAATTTCTTTGTTGGGGCAATGGTCTTGGTAGGCCTAGGTCTGGGTATCAGCTCTTGCAAAAAGATTTTGGACAAACAACCAGAAACTTTTTTGACAACGGGTCAAGTGTATCGAGACATTTTTGACGCAGACGCAGCCATCATTGGTGTGTATGGTAAGTTCATGGGGCTTGCCAAACAGCATCTTGTTCTCAACGAACTGCGCGCAGACCTAATGCAGGTGACGGATAATGCTGATTCATATATGCGTGAGATTAACCAGCATACTGTAACAGCAGGTAATCCTTATGCTGATCCTACTCCTTATTATTCCGTGATCAATAGTTGTAATGACGTGTTGAAAAACCTGAAAATCATGTTGGCTGACAACAAGATTAAACAGGCTGAATATGATCAACGCTATTCTGATATTGGTGCCCTGCGTTCTTGGATCTATTTGCAATTGGGTATTCATTGGGGTGACCAAGTACGTTATGTAACTAGTCCTTTAGAAACCTTGGCTTCTGCAAAAGACGTTGCTAATTATCCTGTGGTAACATTTGACCAATTGCTTGATAGCTTGGTTAATTTTACCAATGCCCTACCTTATACCAGACCTTATCCTATGGGTGCTACCATTAACACGGGTTTGGTTACAAACGTTGATGGATCCAATACCCGTAGGTTCTTCATTGATAAATTTGCCTTGCTAGGCGATTTAAATTTGTGGAAGGGTAACTATAATAAAGCGGCAAATTATTATCGCAGCATTATGGAACCGGTTCTTAACGGCTATGACGTTGATAATGCAAATGGTTTGTACACTATTGGTGGTGATCAATATTACCAACAATCCAGACAGGCTTTTGCATCAGTAGCAGATAATAGAGATTTGTGCGTAGGATATATTCGTTTTAAAGAAGCTGATCAGGGTTCTTTAATTGACAACAATACCCAAGGGTGGCGCTCTATGTTTGCGCGCGGTCAAGACAATTTGTGGATGCAACAATGGTTATGGGTACTTCCATTCAACAGTAATTTTGCCCCAGAAAATCCTTTTGTAAACATGTTCTCTAATTCAGGTGGATCTTATTTGCTCAAACCTTCTAGAGAAGCCATGGACAAATGGAATAGTCAAACACAGTCAAATGGATTTCCTTTTGACGCGCGTGGTAACTTTACTTGGAGAACTTTGAACGGACAGCCCGTGATTGTTAAATACCTTTACAATTATTTAGACGCTTCTAGTTTAACTCCGATTAATCCTTTGCAAAAACCAGGTCAATGGTTCTTGAACAGGGTTTCTAATGTGCATTTACATTTTGCAGAAGCTGCTAATAGAGATGGTAGAAGAAGACTGGCTGCTGCATTGTTGAACCAAGGAATCAGCACCACGTTTGATCCTACACCTGGCGTAACAGGAAGGGATGTAACCAATATCATGAACACATTAAGTGAGCCTTATCCTTATAATTTTGACGCAAGAAATGGAGAAACCCCAAGGTATCGTGGAGACTGGCATAGAAATGCTGGAATCCGTGGTTGTGCTAGGGTAATTCCTGCGGCCATAGTTGGAGACAGTACTTTGTCTATTGAAAGTGCTTTGTTAAATGAAGGCGCTTTAGAATTGGCTTATGAAGGTCACCGTTGGTCTGATTTGGTGCGAATTTCTATTAGAAGAAATGACCCAGCTATTTTGGCTAATGCGGTATTCAACAAATTGAGCAAAGACGGCAACCCAGCTGCTGCTGCAACCAGGACCAAACTCTTGGACAGAAAAAACTGGTACCTGCCTTTCAAATAGTTCTACAGGCAAGCGTAGGATATAAAAATAAAGGTGATCTTAGGATTGCCTTTATTTTTTTAAACGAGACCTGTTAGATTAGAAGAACATTCATCTGTTCAAACGGTGAACAGTATTCTTACAAGGAAGACCATACAACGGCGAATACAAAACACCATACATGAAAAAGCATTCACAAACCTTTGCGATTTTCACCATCAGTTTTTTATTGATGGCATTTACTGCTTTGAAAGACGATAGACCAACGCTCTATATAATTGGAGATAGTACGGTGCGCAATAGCATGACCAATGGCCAGTGGGGATGGGGTACTTTGATTTCTGAATTCTTAGACAGTAGTAAAATTTCGGTGAGTAATCAGGCCATGGCGGGAAGAAGCACTAGAACTTTTATCAAAGAACAGCGCTGGGATAAAGTCTTGTCTACTTTGAAAAAAGGAGATTTTGTGATGATGCAGTTTGGTCATAATGAAGGCTCTAAACCGGATACTTCTAAGGCCGGTTATCGCGGTGTGTTAAAAGGCGTAACCGAAGATTCTGTTGCACTTACTTGGGCCGATGGTACCGTGGAGATAGTGAATAGCTATGGTTGGTATCTCAAGAAATTTATTAAAGACGCAAAAGCAAAAGGCGCCATTCCCATTGTTTGTTCTATGATTCCTAGAAATGAATTTAGAGAAGGTAAAGTGATGCGCAGTGATAAAGACTATGGCAAATGGGCCAAGCAAGCAGCACAAGAAGCGGGTGCTTATTTTGTTGATCTTAATAGTATTACGGCAGATAAATATGATGCCATGGGCGATGTTGCCGTGAAAGCATTTTTTCCTGGAGACCATACCCATACCAATGAAGCGGGTGCTAGGGTGAATGCCCAATCCGTGATCAGCGGCATACGCGCACTACCCAATTGTCCCTTGTACAATTTTATCCAATTCAACCTTCCCGTTTCTTTTTCAAGCAATATGATTTTGCAGCGTGAAAAACCCGTTGTGATTTGGGGATCCGCCCCCGCTGCAAAATCAGTGACCATTGCTTTTGCCAACCAACGCAAAACCGTGCAGGCAGACAATAGTGGTGCTTGGAAAATAGAGCTGGATCCCATGAAAGCTTCTACCACCAATAGAAACCTAGTGATCTATGCAGAGAACAAAGACAGCATAGTCATGAAGAATATCTTGGTAGGTGATGTATGGCTCTGTTCAGGTCAATCCAATATGGAATATACTTATGACCGAAAAATTAAAAGATACGCTTTACCCAAAAGAGGAGAAGACTTGCAAGAAATGGAAAAAACCAATACCAACAAGTCAAACAATATTCGCTATCTCTATGTAGAAAGACTCCATACCAGACAGCCCTATTTGCCCTCTGTGGGTTGGGTAGACGCCAGCGATACGGTCTTGAATTATGTATCGGCCATTGGCTACTTTTTTGCTAAAGAAGTGGAAGCAAAGACGGGCGTGCCTATTGGCATCATCAGCAGTTCTTGGGGTGGAACAAGAATTGAACCATGGATTCCAGACTGGGCTTACCAAAATTCACCAACCTTAAAAGACTCTGTAACGGGTCCCAATTTTAAAGTAGATGGTGTACACCCCGGACAAATGTTTAATAGCATGATCAAACCCATGTTACCCAACACCATCAAGGGAATGCTTTGGTATCAGGGAGAATCTGATTTGAATATCCATGACCACGCAACCTATCCAGCAAAATTTGAATTATTGGTTAATACCTATAGAGACTTATACGCTGATAAAAAAATGCCCGTTTACTATGTACAATTAGCGCCGCATTTGTATAGCAAGCGCAAGGATCCATTACCACATGACGTTTACAAACTCCCCGAATTCTGGGAAGCACAAGCAGCTTCATTAAACCTATCTAAAGTAGGCATGGCAGTGACCACAGACTTGGTAGACATCTTGGGCGATATCCATCCTCCCTATAAATGGGAAATAGGTCATAGACTAGCACTGCAAGCTTTGGCCAAGGATTATGGATTTAAGAAAACCGTTTTTAGTGGTCCCGCTTATCAGTCCATGAAGATCAAGGAAGATAAAATTATCCTGAGTTTTAAAACAGACGCCGCACTCAAAACCACAGACGGAAAAGCACCTAATTGGTTTAGTCTGGCTGGCGCCGATGGTCAATTTGTAGATGCCAAAGCAACTATTGAAGGAAAGAAAATTGTTTTGCAAGCAGATGCTGTAAAGCAACCTACGCAGGTAAGATTTGCTTGGCACGAAACCGCCCAACCCAATTTGGTGAATGAAGCAGGTTTACCAGCGCTTCCTTTTAGAACAGGAAATTAGGGTTAACTTAGCAGACCAATCTAGGTTATGCCCTTTAATTTACACGCACCATATTTACCAGCAGGAGACCAGCCCTCTGCTATTAAGCAGTTGACTGATAATGTAAATGATGGAGAGCAGTTTCAAACCCTCTTGGGTGTAACGGGTAGTGGTAAAACCTTTACCATTGCCAACCTGATTCAAAATACCCAGCGACCAACTTTGGTGCTCACGCATAACAAGACCTTGGTGGCGCAGTTGTATGGAGAGTTCAAACAATTCTTTCCTGATAATGCGGTGGGTTATTTTGTGAGCTACTATGACTACTATCAGCCCGAAGCCTATATGCCCGTGCGCGATGTCTATATTGAAAAAGACCTCAGCATCAATGAAGAACTTGACAAGCTGCGCTTGCAAGCCACATCACAATTACTAAGTGGGAGAAGAGATATTATTGTAGTGGCCAGTGTGAGTTGTATTTATGGTATGGGTAATCCCACCGAATACGAGAATGGGATTATCCGCATTCACAAAGGACAAGTAATATCCAGACAGGGATTCTTACACGCATTGGTAAACGCTTTGTACAACCGATCTCAAGGTGAGTTTGGCAGAGGAACATTCCGAGTTAAAGGAGACACCGTTGACATTAACCTGCCCTATGTAGACTTTGGTTATCGCGTTACTTTTTTTGGAGACGAGATTGAAGAAATTGAAAGTATTGATACCGCCAATAGCAAACGCATTGGTGTGATGGATACCGCCGCAATTTTTCCTGCCACATTATATTTAGCACCAAAGGAAATGATCCTGCAAGTGATGCATGAGATTCAGGATGAGATGATGGCGCAGGTGGAATATTTTAAAAGCACAGGTAAGTTTATTGAAGCGCAAAGACTCAAAGAGCGCGTGGAATATGATATTGAAATGATTCGCGAACTGGGTTATTGCAATGGCATTGAAAACTATTCTCGGTTTTTTGATCGGCGTAAGCCAGGCACCAGACCCTTCTGTTTATTGGATTATTTTCCCAAAGACTTTTTGTTGGTGGTAGATGAAAGTCACCAAACCATTCCGCAGGTGGCGGGTATGTATGGTGGCGATAGAAGTAGAAAATTGGTCTTGGTAGAATATGGATTTAGACTACCATCGGCCATGGACAACCGGCCTTTGAACTTTAATGAATTTGAAGCGCTCACAGGACAAACCATTTTTGTAAGTGCCACGCCCGGCGATTATGAACTAGAGAAAACAGGCGGTGTGGTAGTGGAACAGGTGGTAAGACCAACAGGATTGCTTGATCCACCCATTCAAATTAGACCTAGTGCCAATCAGATTGATGACTTGCTTGACGAGATTGATAAGACCGTGAAAAAAGGTGATCGGATTTTGGTGACCACACTCACCAAACGCATGGCCGAAGAAATGGACAAATACTTGGCCCGGATCAATATCAAATCAAAATATATTCACAGTGATGTAGACACTTTGGAGCGCGTAGAAATTTTGAGACAACTGCGTTTGGGAGAGATTGACGTGCTAGTGGGTGTGAACCTTTTGCGCGAAGGCTTGGACTTACCCGAAGTTTCATTGGTGGCCATTTTAGACGCAGACAAAGAAGGATTCTTGCGCAATGAAAAATCATTGACCCAGACCGCAGGCCGCGCCGCTCGTAATGTGGATGGCTTTGTCATATTCTATGCCGATAAAATGACCGAGTCCATGCAAAGAACCATTGACGAGACCAATCGCCGCCGCGAAAAACAAATTGCCCATAACCTGGCCAATGGCATTACGCCCAAGACCATTATCAAGAGTAGGGAGCAGGTATTTGCACAAGGATCTGTCTTAGATATTAAGGGCTATGACCCATCTAATCCTTATGCTTTGCAAGAAGACGCGCCACTGGTTCCTTCTAAAGCAGCGGATGAGCAAGAGACTTATCAGACCATTCCTCAATTGGAAAAAGCCATTAAGCAAACCAAGAAAGAAATGGAAAAAGCAGCACGTGACTTGGACTTTATTGAAGCTGCTAGACTGCGAGACCAAATGTTCAGTTTACAAAAGGACTTGGAACAAATGAAATAGGCGCTACACATGCAGCGCCTATTCCTTTCAAATTGTTTATCGGATTTAGTACTTACTCAACTTAGCAAGCAAGGTCTTGGTTTTTGTATCCAATGTTTTCAACTGTTCCTGTACTTGTTTTACGGCTGCGGCTGTTTGTGTTGTTGGTGTCATTTCTGTTTCATGAAACACACCAAACAATCCGGCAAATCCAGATTCTACACTAGTAGTTGTTGGAGATGCCTGAGCACCACCACCTCTTCTGCTAGCCCTGCCTGAACCTTCCATGGTAGCCAGTTCTTGGTCAATGGCATTCAAACTGTCTTTGTTAGCAGCTGTAGTTTTTGTTTTAATACTGGCCCTTGCAGCGGCAATATTTTCTCCCAGCTTGCGCGATGCTAATCTTCCTTCATAGCAGGCCAAAGACAATGCGTGTTGCTGTTGTAAATCTGTGGCACTTGCTTTTACGCGAGGATCCAGTTTTACAGTAAGTGTTTGGGTTTCTGTTTTTCCATCAACGGTTAATTTCACGGTGTAGACACCAGGCATTACCCATGGTGAATTGGCCACTTTGGGTGTGTTCTGATAAATAGCTGTCATGGGAAATTCAGCAGGTTCGTCAATGGGTGTATAGTGCATATCCCAAAGAAAACGATGCGCCCCAGCTGCAGCACTCAAGATCTGTTGTGGACGAATCCAATACAAGGGAATATTCACATCAGGAATAGCATAGGGTTTGTCCTTACTACTATACTTGCGCATAGATTTTCCTGCAGCGTCAAAAATTTCTAAGCTAACATCGTTAGCGGATTGAGACAAATGATAATTGATCATGGCGCCATCGGGTGGATTTTCACCCCCTGGTTCTTCCTGTGGAATTGGCGTGTCTGTATTCATATTCCAACGAACGCGAATAGCTTGTTGGGGTTTGTACAAAACGGTTTTTGCATCCAAGGTTTTGGTGGTCAATTGACGTAAAGGACTAATATCATCCAAGATCCAAAAACCCCTTCCATGTGTACCCAAGACCAAATCATCATCCTTGATTACTAGGTCACGAATAGAAGTAGCGGGCATGTTTAAACGCAGAGACTGCCAGTGTTCACCATCGTCAAAAGACACATAGACCGCGTTTTCTGAACCAGCAAACAACAATCCTTTTCTAATTGGATCTTCACGCACCACGTTAATGGGTTCGTTATCGGGTAGACCATTGGTGATTTTTTTCCAGGTCTTTCCGCCGTCATGGGTTTTGTATGCATAAGGATGCATATCGTCACAACGAATCCGATTCACGGCAGCATACACCGTGTTGGCATCAAAATGACCAGCATCCATTAAGGAGACTTTGCTCCAAGATGTAATTTCTGGAGGTGTTACGTTTTTCCAATTCTTACCTCCGTCACGGGTTACTTGAATATAACCGTCATCGGTTCCAGCCCAAATAGTATTGATGTCTTTATATGATGGAGCCACGGTATAGATCACACCACGTCTAGGCATGGTTTTCATTTCTTCTGTGGTATACACACCCACGCTGGCTGGGATATCCCAAGCCTCACGCGTAAGGTCTGGACTAATGGTCTGCCAACTGTTTCCACCATTGGTGGTTTTGAACAAGACATTACCCGCAAAGAAGAGGGTCTTTGGATCAAGCGGTGAGAACAATACCGGCGCCGTTCTTACCCAACGGTATTTTCCTGAACGAATTCCTTCTGGTCCAATATTCTGCAGCTGTCCGGTGCGTTTGTCAAATTTGGTGATCTTGCCCCCGTAAATAATATTGGGGTCCAGTGGATCAGGTGCTACATAACCATATTCCTCTACGCCAACTGGATGCCATTCACGCAATCCAATCTGGCCATCGTTTCCTCTTGAAGAAATGCCTACCGAACCACTTTCTTGTTGACCACCATATACATTATAGGGAAAACTATTGTCTGTAATCACGTGGTAAAACTGTGCGGTTGGTTGGTTGTACCAAGAAGAAAATGTTTCACCCCCATTCACGGTTACAATCCCACCCTGATCACAAGCAATCAACATGATCTTGGGATTATTGGGGTTGATCCAGATGCGGTGGTAGTCATCGCCCCCTGGTGCACCCTTAAATCCTGTAAAGGTTTTTGCGCCGTCTATTGATTTCCATGTAACCACATTGGCGCTATACACAATATCTGCATTGGTGGGGTCCACTTTTACTTCTGCAAAATCACTTCCCCTTCCCCAATACCTGCCGTCTGCACTCATCAACTGCCATGACTCACCTGCGTCATCACTTCTATAAATACCGCCATACTTTCCTGCGTCAACAGTAGCGTATAAACGATTGCTATTGGTAGGTGCAATACCAAAACCAATCCTTCCCAAACCCTGCTCGGTAGTAGGTAAACCCTTGGTCAATTTTTTCCAAGTATTTCCTCCATCAGTTGATTTAAACAAGCCACTTTCTGGTCCATTCCACTGTCCATTTTCCCAAGGTCCCTGTCTACCCGCCCAAAGGTCAGCATATAGAATATTGGAATTATTGGGGTCAAAATTTACTTGAACTGCACCAGTGTTTTCATCCTTGTACAAAACCCGCTCCCAGGTTTTGCCGCCATTCAAACTTCTATACACACCACGCTCGGTATTGGGTCCATAGGGGTGGCCCAAGACAGCAACGAAGATGCGATTCTCGTCTTTGGGGTCAATGATGATGTCTCCAATTTGTTGACCATCGTTCAAACCCATATTGTTCCAAGTCTTTCCGCCATCGGCCGATTTGTAGACACCATCACCCACAGAGAGGTCCGGTCTTTGAATACCTTCTCCGCATCCCACATAGATCACATTGGGATTGGATTCTGACACGGCTATATCGCCCACGGAACCCGTGCGCATCTGATCAAAAATTGGTTTCCAAGTACGGCCATAGTCATTAGACTTCCATACCCCACCGTTGTTCACACCAATATAAAAAACCGAAGGCTGGCTGGGAACACCCACCGCACCTACGGTTCTTCCACCTCTGTGTGGACCAATCATTCTGTACTTCATGCCCGTTAAATAGGCATCAGAAAAAGGTTGTGCAAATAATTGCCAACTGCAGCATAGTGCAATAGCCAATAGGCCGATAAAACGGCGATTGGTTGGTTTTGGTTGAATCATCTTGAAAGGATAAATGAAAAGATATCCTCAAGATACAAAACCTACACTATTCTTTGTCTACCTCGTGTTTGCTATAAGCATCCATGAGTTTTTTCTGTACTTCCATAGCAACCGGCGCATAGGAATGGAATTGCATGCTAAATCTTGCCCTGCCCTGTGTCAAACTTCTCAAGGAAGAAGAATATTGGTGCAATTGTGCTAAAGGAACTTTGGCGGTAATTTTTTGAAAATGCCCTTCTGCTTCCATGCCCTCTACAATGGCCATCCTAGTTTGTAAATCACCCATGACGGCACCTACTTGGTCATCGGGACAAGCAATAAACACCTGATAAATGGGCTCTAATAATTGGGGATCTGCGTCTTTGAATGCCGCTCTAAAAGCCTGTAAGCCCGCTATCTTAAAGGAGATATCATTACTGTCTACTGGGTGCATTTTTCCATCATACACACTTACGCGCACGTCTCTTACATAGGAACCCGTGATGGGTCCGTTATGCATTTTTTCCATCACGCCTTTTAGAATGGCCGGAAGAAATCTTGTGTCAATAGCACCTCCAACAATGCAGTTCAAATAAACCAATTTACCACCCCAGTCCAAATTGATTTCATCTCTACCTCTTACGTGTAAACCGGGCGGATCAGGAATTCCTTCATACCAGGGTTCTACCAACATATAGACTTCTCCAAACTGACCAGAACCACCAGATTGCTTTTTATGCCGATAACTGGATTCCGCTTTTTTCCGAATGGTTTCTCTGTAAGGGATTTTTGGTTTGTCAATACTGATTTCTAGTTTGTGAATATGGGCAATCTTCCATTGGATTACTTGTAAATGAAGCTCACCCTGACAGTGCAATAAGATCTGTTTTAATTCAGGTGAAACTTCAAAAAGCACCGTTGCATCTTCACTCACCAATGTGTGCAATACCTGAGAGAGTTTTTCTTCTTCTCCTTTGTTCACGGTGGCAATGGCAACAGTCACATTGGGTTTTGGAAACTGAATAGGTGCTAATTCAATATTTGCTCCCTTTTCATGCAGGGTATTGTTTACATGTGTAGATCGCAGTTTTAAAGTGGCGCCAATATCACCCGCTACCAATTCATTTACGGGAATTCTTTTGTGACCTTCTAATAAAAGCAATTGGTTGAATTGTTCGGTAACCCCCGTGTTTTCGTTCACCAATTCCATACCCGATTTGATGGTGCCACTATATACTTTAAAGAGACTTAACTCACCAATATGTGGTTCGGTAATGGTTTTAAAAACAAAGATGCAAGCAGGTCCATTGGGATCACAGGGAAGTTCTTTTCCTGACAGGGTTTTTTGTGGCGGCATTTCTACAGCACTGGGGCAAACATTGTCAATAAAACTCATCATTCTACCAATGCCTATATTTTTTTCAGCCGATACACAGAACAAGGGAAAAATATGATGCAAGATCATGGAATGGTGTAACCCCTGTTTCATGTCATCCTCATCCAGTTCTCCTTTATCAAAATATTTTTCCATTAGACCCTCGTCATTGGCAGCAATGGTTTCAACCAGCTCTTTGTGTAATTGCTCAGCTTTATCTTTTAAATGGGCAGGGATGGGCTCCTTAATTGGCTTGCCTCCTTCTGGTCCATATTGATATAGGGTCATGTTTAACACGTCTACTATGCCATTAAAACCAGAACCGGTATCCACTGGAAACTGAACCACTACTACATTGGGTCCAAAATGTGCTTTGGCCTCTTGAACGGTTTTATCAAAGTCAGCCTCTTCTTTGTCCAATTGGTTGACCACAAAAAGGGTGGGTGTCTTAAACTGATCCGTGTATTCCCAAATGATATCGGTTCCCACTTCTACCCCAACAGCTGCATTGAGGATCATGACACCGGTATCGGCCACGCGTAAAGCACTGATTAACTCACCAGAAAAGTCATTGTATCCCGGTGTATCTATGATATTGATTTTATATTTCTTCCAAACCGTATGCATCAGAGACGCAAAAACAGAACTTTGGCGTTCTGTTTCTAATTCGTGGTAATCACTGACTGTATTTTTTGCTAGAATGCTGCCGCATCTATTGATTAGACCGGCTTCAAATAACATGCTTTCTGCAATACTGGTTTTTCCGCTACCGGGGTGTCCCAGCAACGCTATATTTTTTACATGGTTAGAATCAAAATTGGCCATGACGCATTATTTTAGAATGAATTGATGGAATTCGGTTTTTAGGTTTTCAATCAAACCTAGTAGTGCATCTAACTTCTCTTTTAGATAATGGTGCGGAATTCGATGACCAAAATTGGGGTGTCTTTCAGCTTCTGTAACATGGTGTTTGATTTCATGTTTTAGGTCATGGATATTAATCAGCTGAATGTGAAATTGGTTGTGAAAATGTTCAATCCCTTCTAATGTGCTGTGTGCTGTTTTTCCGGGAGCAAATAGGTACAATTCGTTTTTTAGTTCATTAATCATTTGTTTGGTCTTGGCAAGGGTTTGATGCCAAATTTTGCACTCTTCAATGAGTGCCAGGTGCTGTTCAGCGGTAATCATTGCAATCGATTTAAAGTGAAGAAAAATTGCTGTTTTTAGACAGGAATAATGGCAGAATAAATTTAAAAAAGGCATAAAAAAATAACCATGACAATCGTCATGGTTATTCAAGGAAAATTCAAGTAATATTCAGTAATGGATCCTATATTCTAGGTATAAGTCTGAGTCTTAGTACTTGGATTTTTCTTCGGCAATATCCTTGCGGATTAATTGGTTCAAATTGATCTTAGTATTTTTCAAAATCAAAATAGTAGTTCCTTTTTCTCTGGCAAAAGGAGATTCAATTTTTCCAAATTTTACAACTGATTCAAAATTGTTTACTTGATCAGCCATTTCTCTTTCTACGTCTTTTGCTTCCTTTACTTGAACCACATGTTTAATGGAATTATTTAAAGGAAACCAGTTCAAATAATCAGCATCATAGGAAACTGCTTGCATACCCTTGATCTTGGAATAGTAATTTACCGCGCCTGCCTGTCCATAATTATCACAATAGACCAATGTATGTTTGGTGTCATTCAAACTCAGAACAGCGCTATCTACTTTTTCAGCCATTTCTTTCCAACCCAACATGTCTGCAAAATCTTGTGGTATTTCATGGTCCTTTCCATCTTCCCATCTGATCAATCCAAACTTTTTAAAATCTGCCTCCATGTTGCGCATCTGTTCGGGAGTTTCAATGGGAAAGATGAGGTTGAACATAGGAATCATGATAGCAAAAGGAAAGATCAAGCAAACGGGTTTTAAATACACACGCCAAGACTTTGATAAAACCTGTTCTAAATAGACAGCACCAAAAGCAATGAGTACGGGATACAATCCAATGGCATAGTAGGCCTTGGCTTTAAAATAAATAAATAGACCAATGCTACAACAAAATGCCCAAAGAAAAATTCGAAATTGTTTAAAGGGTTCGTATCTAAAAAAGCCAACAAAAACGGTGACTAACACAAAAACAGCTGCAAAGAAAAACAAGAATTGTTCTTTGATAAAATGTCCAGTTGTTACATTGACCAATTGTGTTCTTTTCAATTCCTGCATATGACTGATTACCGGAAAATCATTTGTCCATTGCCAATAGAGATTTGGCGCAATGATGATTAGGGAAACTAAAATAGCTAAGTAGAAATGCTTATTTGAATACAATTTCCTATGTTCTGTTATGGCCAATGCCGGTAATAAACCCAATACAAGAAAAGCAATATTGTATTTGTTCAAAACCCCCAATCCAATGGCAATGGCCATAGCATATAACCAGCTGCTTTTTTTGGTTTGAATGTATTTAATAATAAAATAGTAAACACAGGTCCAGATAAAGTATTCAAATGAATTGGGTTGAAAGAGAATATTAATCCGCAAAAACACAGACATTAAAATGGCCACTGCTCCCATTGAAAGCGCAAACAAACCACCATTCAAAGCCTCAATGATTTTCCAAACCACCCAAATGGTCAAAGCCCCAAACAAAGCAGGAAAAAATTTGACCCAGAAAACGCCGTTACCCAATTGTAAAATAATCCAAGCTATCCAAGAACTAAGCGGAGGCACAGATTGATAACCCCAAGCCAGGTGTTTGGCTTGGTCCAAGTGTAAATATTCATCCCTGTGTAAATCAAAAACCGGATGAATCAATTGAAACTCTAGGACCATTTTGACCAACAAAAAACCCAACAACAACACCGTGGTTTTCTTCATAGAATGGAATTAGCTATTTGCTGCTTTGGCTTGACCATCAAACCAAAGACAGGGATAGGTTTTTTCTGACATGAATGGAAGTTAGGATTTAATTGGTTTTCTCTGCCCTGTCTGATAACCATTTTCCAAGATAGGCGCCAGCCAAGGATGGAAGGGCATACAAGAGGAATACCAAGAACTCAAACGGAATTAAATTATGGCTACCGGTGTAGATAGTGGCTTCATATAAAGCGGTTAATGGAAAAATCAAAATCAAACAAATACCCGCTAACCAGGGTTTGAGCTCCATCAAATAACCCACGGCCAGTCCCGCAATCAAATACAGGATGGCAGCAGTAATGCCATAATTATTTCTCAAGAAACTAGAATAATGGTATTCACCCGGAGGCGTAGCAGGGGTTTCTAAAATAATACTGACAAGCAGGATTAACAAGAAGCCAATGAATACTAAAAAGAGGTACTGTATGAGTTTACCAAAAAACATAGGGCGGTTTTTAATGGTTCATCTACAGTAAAATACAACAAAAAAGCAGAATGTCAATACCCTATCAAATCCTTTTACATACTACTTTGCCTAGGGGTGTATTTGATTCTACTAGCACCAATTGACCATTTTGATAGTTATAAAACGTGTCTTTATTATCTGGTGTAGTTACTTGGTATTTACCCGCACCAAGCGCTTTTACTTTTAAAAAGTCAGCATACATATTAGAGAAAATGGCATTCAATCCCTTGGGTTCTTGGTGATAAAGATCCACAACACATACATCAATCTGTTTGTTTTCAATTTTAGTGGTCTTGCCGTTTTTAACCGCCTGATAGGTTTTGTCTGCCACTTTGGTAACCTTGGCGTGTACGTCTTCTGAACCACGATTGGCATGTCTATAAGCTGTTCCTTGAACCAATACGCCGTTCTCTTTAACCGCAGCCACTTCTGATTCTACATGAATAGACATCATGAATACTTTGGCGTCTGTATTGGTCTTTAAATCACTGGATACTTTAGTGCCTGAAACTTCTTTCACTGCATGAATGGTTCCAATATTTTTATCCTTGAACGCAACATTAAAGACAATTTCTTTTTTCTGAGCAACAGCAACAAGTGTTGAAAAAGCAAGGGCAAAGGAAAGTAGTTGGAATTTCATATAGCAAGATTTGTATTCCTAAATTTAAAAAATCTTTTTCAAACCACTATCGCTTCTGCACAATTTTGCTAACGCGATAGACTAAGAAGATGGTGAGGATCATGGTACCAGTAGCTATCATGGCCAACCAATCATAGTGTTCTAAAGGCGCGTAGCGATCTTTTTGAACAATCACCCACCCTGCAATCATGGCACCAAAACCGCCAGCCATCTGTTGTAAAGAAGCATTGATACTCATAAAGGAACCACGATACTGTGGTTCAGGAATGGCCGATGTAAGTGCAGAAGCAGGTACCATTCTACTCATGATGGCCACCATCATGAATACATTAGTCACTAGCACCAACCAGAATGCAGTTGCAGAATAATGAGCGTAAATATTGATCACTACTGCTGCAACTAATGTGGCAATTGCAAAGATTTTAAATCGGTCAACGCGGTCACTCATTTTTCCAATCAAGGGCATTGAAATTAGTGCAGCCACACCTGTTACCATGAATAGCAAGGGTAATTGTTCAGCGCTAATTTTTAAATTGTTGATGGCAAATGCAGAACCAAAAGGCATCATCATAAAACCACCAATAGACAATAAAGCAGTTGACAAAAATCCTATACGGTGATTTTTTAAAGTAATGGTATGTAGTAAGTGTTTCACTACAGACTGTTCTTGTTGCAATGCCAAATGCGCCGTTAATGGTTTTAGCTTAATGAATATGACAATGGCAATGATGGCCGCTAGCGCGGCGATGGCTAAGAAGGGAACATGCCAGCCCCATTGGTTAGCTATATACAAACCAATAGGAATACCCATGACCTGACTCACCCCAAAACCCATTTGGATAAAACCCATGACCTTACCCCGCTGCTGAAAATCAAATAAGTCAGCCACTATAGCCAGAGAGATAGAACCAATGACCCCACCAAAAATGCCCGTAACAATTCTGGCAGCTACCAACCAAAAATGATTAGGTGCAATGGCACAGAAAAAAGTACCAATCACAAAACCGGAATAAAAAAACAGAAGTAATTTTTTCCGATCGTATTTATCGGCAAAGCCAGCAGTCATTAATCCGGAAATGCCTGCACTAAAAGCATAAGCCGATACGGCCACACCAAATTGGGCGGTATTGATATTCATGGATTTCATCATGATATCTCCCAAGGGAGACATGACCATGAAATCCAATACCACCGTGAATTGTGTGATGGCCAATAAAAAAATGACTAGTTTCTGATAGGAACTAAGACTTGGAGCCGGAGAGGAATTTGTCATTATTTCTTCTGGTGGTCAGCAAAATATTTTTGCATAAAACCGTTGAAATCGGGCAATTGCTTGTCCTCATATATTTGAATAAACTGTTTGAACTGCATATAACCATACACATAAGGATTCTGAGTAGCCTGTTCATAGTTCTTACCAAAATAAGCCTGGATGGTCATATCTGCAGGAACGGGATTGGGTAGTTTGGCAAACATGGTTTTAGCCGCATCATAGCAGGCTTTTAACTCTTTTTCTCTTCCTTGTTTTTTCCACCAAAGCATGGAAACGGTATTGGCAAAATACTCTTCTTCATAAGAGCCTTTTAAGTTTCCGCGAATAGCCTCCTCTACACCATGACCTAATTCATGGGGCAGGTAAAATCCGTTGAAAAACAAACCAAAAGCAGTTTTACCAGCCGCTTCACCGCCAGCTACTTCATAAAAAAATTGTTGTTGCTGTGGAATTACCTGTACCCAAATAGGAAGATTGGCGGTTTTCACAGCCCCCTGCCCATCAAAATAAATCAAATAGGGTGTTGTATTCAAAACGGCTGTTACGTCTAGGTTAATGCTTGGTTTGATCTTTTTAATATCGGCAATAAATGCCTTGGTAATGGCGGCGCCGTCTTGGACCATAGTAGCCGAATCGGTATAAACAGAGAACCAAGATTTTTGAGAAAAAGACAGATGTGTTGTCAGAAAAAGGGCAATAAATAGTGGGATGCGTTTCATGGTTATTGGGTTGCTATGAATAAAGCAACAAAATAGCAACAAAAACTAATATTACACCTATTTGTTATAGATAAATGAGAAATATGGGCAAAAATGGTTCCTTAAATAGAACCCTTCTGAAGCAATTTAGAATGCGCTGTGTACGATTTGTCTGGGCTATAGACAAATAAGCAAGAACCATTGCGGATGGTTTCAATGATGGGTTTTTTCAAAGCTTCTGGAATGGCGGGGCAACCTTGGCTGCGACCCAAATATCCCATTTGGTGAATGGTGCGCTCGTTTACATAATCCGCACTATGCATTACAATCCCTCTTTCCATGGCATTGTCATTGATGCCAGCTTCTTGTCCTTCCAGTCTTAGGCTATAACCGTGTTTACCAGAATAAGGACTACCCGTTGTATAGAAACCCAAACTACTTTTAAAACTATTAAAGGCGTTGGAGAATTTAGAAGCAAGGGCTGTTCCCGAATTTCTTCCGTGAGATACAAAAGTGTTGAACAATAAAGCACCGGTTGAAAGGTCTATTACAAAAAGCCTTTTTTGACTAGATGGTAAACTAAAATCAATAATGGTGAGGATATTGTCTTTTTGAACCTTACCCGCTTCTAACAAGGTTTGATATCCGGTCAATGCCAGATTAAAAGCTTCTTTTGATAAACCCAAGCCGTCTAGATCTAAAGAATCGTATAAAAATGCGCGATTATTATCGGCTAGGGCTGTAACCGACGAGTCTTTATGGGTGGGAAGCTTGGGTTTTTTTGGTCCGTCATGACCCGTACCAAATACCAGACCACCCATTAATAAGATAACGGGGATTAGCAGGAACCGGATTTTTTTGAACCTCAAAAAACGCATAAGCTATTGATTTTCAATAATGATCCCCAAAATCGGGGGGGACGGCAAAGGTAGCCCTCAATAGCTTGCCCACAAGCCCAAACGGGAATCTTAGCCTCGATTTAACGAATTGATTTCCACATCAGGTTTTTCAAGCGGGCATCTATTTATCTTGCAGCCATGCAAGAGTATCTCAAGGGGTTGAATGAACCGCAATATGAAGCAGTGACGCATGTAAAGGGTCCGATTATGATTGTGGCGGGTGCGGGAAGCGGCAAAACCAAGGTGTTGACCACACGAATTGCCCACTTAATGGCTAGTGGGGTAGACGCGTTTAATATATTGGCTCTAACTTTTACCAATAAGGCGGCGGCAGAAATGAAGGAGCGGATTGAGAAGATCCTGGGCAATTCTGAGGCGCGCAACCTCTATATTGGTACTTTCCACAGCGTTTTTGCTCGGATTTTGAGGGGTGAAGCCTATAGAATGGGTTATCCCAGCAATTTTACCATTTATGACACGGACGATAGCCGTTCTGTGATCAAAGCAGTGGTAAATGAGCTAAACCTAGATGACAAACACTATAAAGCCAATGTGGTAGGCAACCGGATTTCTCAGGCCAAGAATGCTTTGGTGGGTCCGGCAGAATACGCCAATGACTATTATATACAACAGGAAGACATGCGGGCCAATCGTCAGGCCATTGCTCAGATTTATATGGCTTATGCCAATAGATGCGCCAAAAACGGGGCCATGGATTTTGATGACTTGTTGCTGAAAATGCACGAGCTCTTAAATAGTTTTCCTGATGCCTTGCACAAATACCAGCACAAGTTCAAGTATATCCTGATAGATGAGTACCAAGATACCAACGCGGTACAGTACCAGATTACCAAACTATTGGCTGCAGCCCATGAGAATATTTGCGTAGTGGGTGATGACGCCCAAAGTATTTATAGTTTCCGCGGCGCCACCATTGAAAACATTCTCCAGTTTCAAAAAGACTATGACGATGTTAAAGTGGTGAAGCTGGAACAGAACTATAGAAGTAGCAAGAATATTATTCATGTGGCCAATGAAGTGATTAAGATCAACCAAGGTCAAATTCCTAAGAACCTCTGGACGGATAATAACGAGGGAGAAAAGATCAGATTGGTGCGCACCATGACCGATAATGACGAGGGCAAATTTGTGGCCGATACCATTCAGGAACAAAAACTGCGCAACCATTTTTACAACCAAGATTTTGCTATTCTCTATAGAACCAATGCACAGAGCCGGGCTTATGAAGAAAGTCTGCGCCGCATGGGTATAGCTTATAGAATTTATGGGGGAACTAGTTTCTATCAACGTAAAGAGATCAAGGATTTCTTGGCCTATTTACGCATTATGGTAAATACCCGTGATGAAGAAGCGCTAAAAAGAATCATCAACTATCCTGCTCGTGGCGTTGGTAAAACCAGTATTGAAAAATTGATTACTGCTGCCAATGAAAACGAGATCAGCATGTATGATGTGGTGTCTAGAGCTGGAGAGTTTGGATTCAAGGGAGGTACGCTAGAAGCCCTGCAGAATTTTGTGACCATGATCCGCTATTTCCAAAGTCTGCTCACAGATAAGAATGCTTATGACGTAGCAGTGCAAGTGGGTAAGCATACCAATCTGGTTAAAGAATTGTTTGCAGATAAAACTACGGAAGGGCTGGCGCGATATGAAAACGTGCAAGAGTTGTTGAACTCCATTAAAGAGTGGACGGAGAGTCCTGACAATGATGATGGCGAAGTGGGAAGCAAGAGCATGGGCGCTTACTTACAACAGATTACCTTGGTTACGGATGCCGATGACAACAAACAAGAAACCGATGTGGTGAAACTAATGACCATTCACGCGGCCAAAGGTTTGGAATTTAGTTGCGTATTTGTGGGCGGGATTGAAGAAACCTTGTTCCCCAATGCCATGGCTATTAATACCCGCGAGGAATTGGAAGAAGAACGCAGGTTGTTCTATGTAGCAATTACCAGAGCCAAACAACATCTCTGGTTAACCTATGCCAATTCACGTTATAGATTTGGTCAGCTGGTTCAAAATGAGCCCAGCCGTTTTATAGAAGAAATGCCCGAAGCCTATATAGACAAAAGCTATGCAGGTGGTGGGGCCAGAAATAATTCCTCTAGCCAATGGGGTGGTGGTTTTGAAAGAATGCAACGAGGTTTTGGCAATAGTAATTCAACTGCCTCAGCCGAGAAAAAATATGGTGCACCCCCTGCTAGAAAACCTGACGCACCCAAGGGCAAACCTGAATACTTACCCGTAGTTCCACCAGTCACCAAAGTAGTAGAACACCAGCCTTCCGGCGATTTTGTAGCCAGTGATACCAGTGGTTTACAAGCCGGTCAAAAAGTGGAGCACTTAAAATTTGGATTTGGTGTAGTGGCTAAAGTAGAAGGTTCAGCACATAATCCTATTGCTACTATCAACTTTGCCACCAATGGCGAAAAGAAGATCATGCTTAACTATGCCAAGCTGCGCATAGTGCCGAAATAAATTGGAATGATTCTTAGAAGGTATCGCCGCAGGCTAGTTCTTCACTTTAATCTTGCTTTCTACAGATGCGGGGGCAAAAACGCCGCCCTTATCCTTGGGCAACAGGGTTGAATTGGGCAGGAACAAATAGGTTTCAGGCAAGAGAAAATCAAATGTAGCGTTGTTATTAGGTGCGGTTCTTTTATAGCGCAAGAGCACTTCCATCTGTGGCCGTTCCTCTTGAACAAAGGGTTGAACAGAAAGTGGATATTTGTTCCACCTAGAACCAGCGGCCCAATAGCAACCGTTTACATTGTTATCGCTTAGGTATTTCAAAAAATTATCCAAAACGGTTAGCCATCTCAGGTCATTATCGGGTACTCCATACTCGCCCACATAGCCGCGTTTGTTATGGTCCTTGAGCCAGCGAACAAAGGGCATGATTCTTCTTACCCCCGTGTATTGATCGGCCAAACTACTATCATAACTTTCTTTGTACCTACCTGAATAATTCTTGTCAAAATAACAGTGCGCGTCATACATCAAGTTGTCATTGGGATCTACCAAGTCTTTGAGGTTGTCACTGTATTGGCGCCATTTTTCCGCATTGGCATAATTGTCTCCTGAGATAATAATGATGGCTTTTTTGTCTACCTGCCTCAACATATTGATGGTGGTTTGGGCAGTGGTAAACCAATCGTATTCTCCCATATCGTGGGGCTCGGTCATGATCTCATAACCAAATACGTTGCGTAAGTCACTAAATTCTTGAGCCAGTTTTGACCAGAAATCACCCAGCATTTTTCGCGGTACAGTGGGACTTCCCAGAATATGTTCGGTATTACCAATCACGTATCGGCCAAAATTGTGCATGCTCAAGACTACCCGAATATTCCGGTCTGAACAGTATTGGATTACCCGGCGCATCTCGTCTACATTGGCCCTGTCAAGTGGTCCACCCGGTGTTTGTTGCACCCGCTCCCATTTAAAAGGAACGGTTAAGAGTTGCATGCCTTGTTGGTAGAAATATTCAATATCGGCATCGGGAGGGTAGATATAGTCCTTACCCATAACCCCAGGAATGGTTTTTTCTTCAAATTCAGCTCCGCAGATATTGATGCCAAAAGGCTTGCCACCCGTTTGCGCAGAAACGGCGACGCTGGTCATTAGCATGACCAAAACTATTAGAGGTATGCGCATTTGTTTCATGTACTGGTATAGAACGAAAAATCCGGCCAAATATTGATTAGGGCCCCAGATAGGGTTAAAATCTATGTTAATTGGCTTTCGATATCCGAAAAAAAGGGGCTTCTGGCTGGCTTAGACCTTTGGAATGAACCTTCCCAGCCCGCTTTTGTTTAAATTTGCAATCGTTACCCACGCATAAAATCTTTCTTATGATTAAAACAGGCAACCCAGTGATCAGCATCTATACTGAGATGACACCCAATCCAGAGACCATGAAATTTGTGGCCAACAAATTATTGTATCCTGGAAAAAGCATTGATTTTGCTGATGAAACATTGGCAGGACCATCGCCTTTGGCAAAAGAACTGTTTGGTTTTCCTTTTATCAAATCTGTGTTTATTGCCAGCAATTTTATTACCCTGACCAAGACAGCAGATACCGATGATTGGCAAGACGTAATTCCTTCTATCAAGACTTTCTTGAAAGAGTATTTGGAAAACGGCGGCGTTGTTGTCAATGACGACGAGGTTTCAAAAACCAAACAAGAAGCTAGCAATACCGTAAGTGCGGATGATGATGATATTGTAAAACGCGTAAAAGAATTGTTGGAGAACTATGTAAAACCAGCCGTTGAAATGGATGGTGGTGCTATTCAGTTCCGCAGTTATAAAGATGGAGTTGTAAACCTAATGTTGCAAGGATCTTGCAGCGGTTGTCCTTCTTCTATGGTTACTTTAAAAGCTGGAATAGAAGGCATGATGAAACGCATGATTCCTGAAGTAACAGAAGTAATGGCAGAAGCCGAATAATTGATTGAATTAGTTTGAGTGATACTAGCGCCCTTGGAATTTTCCGGGGCGTTTTTGTTTTCTAAGATCTCAAAAAATCAGTAACGCTTTTTAAATTTTACAGCTTTGGCGCAATATTTGGAAATATAAAAATAATCGTAACTTTAAAATATGCGTATCCAGGATATCGTAAATATTGACAAAGAAATACTAAGCGGTCAACCTGTATTTATGGGCACACGTGTACCTGTTGATTCCCTTTTTGATCATCTAGAAGCTGGCATTTCTTTAGACGAATTCCTAGATGACTTCCCATCTGTAACTAAAGAACAAGCCGTTGGATTACTTGAAATAGCCAACAAACTTCTTACTTCACAAAAAGCAGATGAAATTTATGAAGCTCTTGCTTGATGAAAATCTGCCAAAACGCTTGAAACTAGATTTTACTGAACACGAAATTTACACAGTTCGTGATAAAGGTTGGAATGGAATTAAAAATGGGCAGCTTCTAAAATTGCTTATTGAGAATAAATTTGATGCTTTGTTCACTTTTGATAAAAACTTGAGCTATCAACAGAATTTTTCAAAATATACAATTACAGTATTTGTTTTAAATGCTTCAATTAACTCTTACTCAGAACTTACTAAATTGTCTGCAAAGGTTCATTCATATTTAGATAATCCACCACTACCAATAGGTCCAGTAGTTATTGCGATTGAATAAAAGAACGCGCTTAACAGCGCATTGAAGCAATTGGTGCTGCAGTAGAGGATCTCGGCCCATTACAAATCCAATCAGTAGTTCCAAGCGGTTCGATTCCTTTCCAGGCAACAGAACATATTCCAATCTTTTGTAACTTTATTCAGCTCCAGTCCCAGCAGTAGTAAAACCATTACCCAACCGCTTCAATGCATGGGGCGCTTTACGCCATTTTGGGACGACCACTATAACTTAATAGATGCCTTATCTTTAATTTAAAAGTATGCTACAAAAATTCCTGCTTGGACTTATTCTAACTATAACATGCAATATTTCATTTTCACAAACTGCCGTTGATAGTTTATTAAGTGTTGGTAACACTTACTATAAAAAGAAAGATTTTGTAAATGCTGCTCAAACTTGGGAGAAAGCTGCACAACTCACAGAAAACAAATTAGCAAGGAATACAAACTACTCTTATGCAGCATTTGCCTATGCAAGTGCCAAGGATAGTTCAAATAGTTTTAAGTGTCTAGACATTGCAATTACACAATTAGGGTTTAACGATTTACCAGCCTTGAATAGTGAAGATGCATTTTTATTTATGAAAGAAAGTAGCAGGTGGAAAAATTTATTAAATTCTATAAAACCAGTTTACACTACAAATCCAAAAACAGTTAATGTAATTGATAAAGACGTTATTAATTTTTGGAAAGCTTATGATTTAGTGCAGGCAAACCCATCAATAGCTGAAAAAATTTATATGGAGAACTATATAAATAATGGAACAATGGCTTTACAGTTTTACTATTTGAATAAAATTGAAAACATTAAAAATTTTGTTTACATCCATAACCTTAAAAAGAAATACTATAATTCAATAAGAACAAATACTTTAAAAGCTGCTAAACTAAAACCTGCATTTCAAAAATCATTTATCAATCTCAAAAACCTATATCCAGAAGCCATTTTCCCACCTATATATTTTGTTGTAGGAAAATTGAATTCAGCAGGAACTATTTCAAGTGAAGGTTTGATACTTGGAATTGACCAAGCCTGTATGTCGCCTACGGCAGATACCACAGAATTGAATGCTTGGGAGAAAAAAAACATTAGCAGTTTTACGAACTTGCCTTATACAGTTGCCCACGAACTTATTCATTATGAACAAAACGGAATGGCATCTGACACTACATTATTAGCAGCAGCATTAAAAGAAGGGATGGCAGACTTTATTGGAGAATTAATTTCAGGTAAAACAGCAAATGAAAGACTTAAGCTTTTTGCAAAAGGAAAGGAAATATCAATTTGGACAGACTTTAAAAAAGAAATGTATTTGGCCAGAGCTCATAATTGGATAGCCAATAGTGATCAAGAAACAGCCAACAAACCAGCTGATCTGGGCTATTGGGTAGGTTATGAAATTTGTAAGACCTATTATGAACAAGCAACGGACAAGAAAAAAGCCATTTATGAAATGTTGCACATTCAAGACTATAAAAAATTCATTAAGCAAACTAATTTGGACGAAAAGTTTAAATAGTGCTTTTGTTTTTGCAACTTACAAACGAGTGACGAAAAAAGAGGCACTTAATATGGATTCTAAAATTCGAATACTGCCATTTCAAGTTGAACATCAAAATGATATAAATCTAATGATGGGAAGCATTGCATTAGAATTTGAAGAACCAATATTTGCTGAAAATTCAAAAAAAATAGTCGATATTTTCTCAATGCCTAATAATCAGTTTTGGGTTGCAATAGATAACAATAGAATAGTTGGCACAATTGGGATGGTTAAATTAACAAATGAAAATATTGTTCTAAAGTCTATGTTCGTTGACAAAATGTACCGTGGACAAGGCATTAGTAATTTGCTTTTAGAGACTTTAGTAAATTGTGCTGTAGAAGATAAATACAAGCAAATTTTTCTTGGAACGATGACTCAGTTTTTAGCAGGGCAAAGATTTTATGAAAAAACAGGATTTGTAAGATGTACTAAAACTGATTTACCAAATGATTTTCCCATTAACAAATTAGACACAATTTTTTACAGCAAGTATCTGAATAGTAAATAAAGTATTAGAACAACAGCAGGTAACTTGAACAGGATAGCTGACATTTAACCCAACTAAAATGATAAAAAAGCATTTGACATTTCTTATCTTTTTGACTTTAGTAAACACAACTCTTTTTGCTCAAGACTATGAAAGGTATAAAAAACTAAAGGACCTAACTATCAGTTCAACAAATCTGGGGTTCGCGAAAAATATTTCTATTGTAGTTCCAATTGAGTGGCAAAAAGGAACAAAAAACAAATTCCCTTTAATAATTGTGTTTGATAAGCAAAATGAAAGAAGTAATAATTACATTCTTAATACAATTGATTATTTAACTAGCAATGAGCAGATTCCTTCATCCATTATAATAAGTGTAGCATCAGAACAACGCTATCGATATATTGAAACACAGTACAAAATTTCTGATTCAAAAGGACTTGGTCTTGAGAATGAAATTTTTTTATTTGATGAACTAGTTCCATTAGCAGAAAAGGAATACAATGCCTCTTCTTTTAAAATTTTCATTGGTCATTCAAGATATGGGTATTTTACAACGTCACTTTTTAACAATAGAATTAATGATTTGAATGCTGTTATTTCAATGGACCCCTTTTTTATTCAAAAAAATATTAGTCTAACAGATTCTATAAGTGAATTAAATAAACAGATTTATCACCATAAAAAATACTATCGCTTTGGAATTGGTATTGATTATTTAGAAGATTTTTTTAAAATGGATTCTGTACTTAAAAAGAGTATTAAAAATCCTTCTTTAGATATAAAAGGTTCTCTTTTCAAAGAAGCTGACCATAATGCAATACCAGGATTAATTATAAATACAGCACTATATGAAATATTTGAAGATTGGTCTGCTATTCAGGCAAAGTATAACTCAAATGAACAAAAAGATATAGCAATTAAAACGGCACTTGATAATGAAATTTTTTCCAAGTATGGGGCCAAACTAAGTTTTTCACTTGGTACATTAAACGGTAAGGGTTGGTATTTTAATAACGAAAAACAATATAGCAAAGCAATTCAAGCTTGGAAAGTATTACTAGAATCCTACCCAAATTTTTCAGAAGCTTACTTATATATTGCAAAAGCTCAAGCTCAACTAAAGCAGAACAATTCTGAGACTGTGAGAGAATTCAAAAAATCTTTACTTAATTCTGAATTTTATACAGAAAAAGAAAAGAAAGAATTACTAAAAGAATTGCAAGAAATGAAATAATCAATCTCAGCAAATATGCAGGAGTAAGACATATAACCTTACTGTACAAAATTTCGAAAGTTGTAGGAAAGTATAGTGGACATACTGAAAATATTCAGTAAACGAACTATCTTCAACAAAAAACAAATGAATGTATATTTTGCTCTGACAATTCTTATTTGTTTATCGGCAGGTTTTGCATATGTGAACCAACGATTTTTAAAATTGCCTTTTGTAATTGGACTGTTTATTTTATCTACCATTCTATCCTTAGTAGTCATCAGCTCAAAAATATGGCTGAATATTCCCATTGAGGATATTAAAAACTACATTGAACAAGCCAATATTGACAAAATAGTCCTCAATTATTTATTAGGTTTTTTGCTTTTTGCTGGAGCATTACATACAAATTGGAATAATCTTAAACAGCAAATTAGACCCATTGCTACTTTTGCAGTTGGTGGTGTTTTGCTTTCTACAATCATCATTGCAGTGCTGTTTTATGCATTAACCCAAGCTTTTAAATTAGAGATTGATTTTACATATTGTTTAATTTTTGGGGCATTAATTTCACCAACTGATCCAATAGCAGTATTGGGTATATTAACAAAGGCAAATGTTCCCAAAAAAACAGAATACACAATTGTGGGTGAAAGTCTATTTAATGACGGTGTTGGTGTTGTTGTGTTTATTGCCTTGTTAGACACTTTAAAAGTGGGGTCTTTTAGTTTTTCTCATTTTGGATTATTATTTGTTCAAGAAGCGGTTGGAGGCATTGGGATGGGATTAATTTTTGGCTATATTCTGTACTTATTACTAAAATCTATTGACCATTATCAAACTGAAATCTTGATAACCCTTGCATTTGTTATGGGAGGTTATGGTATGTTCAATTATATGCATATTTCTGGGGCATTGGCAATGGTAGTAATGGGCTTAATGGTAGGAAATTTTAGAAAAGACATTGCAATGAGCGACATAACACAAGAGTATGTAAATAACTTTTGGGAATTGGTTGACGTAATTCTTAATGCAGTTTTATTCATTTTAATTGCATTTCTACTTATTGTGATTGACTTTCAAGCAAAGTATATTCTGGTAGCAATAATTTCTGTTTTTGTTGTTCTACTATCAAGAATTGTGATAGTTTTCTTACCACACTATGTATTTCCCAAACTTTTGAAATTGACAACCAAAGAGGCAAAAATTATTAGTTGGGGTGGTTTAAGGGGTGGACTTTCATTAGCATTGGTATTGTCATTGCCTAATAGCGAAACAAAAAACATTCTTTTAATTGCAACTTATTTTTGTGTCTTATTTAGTATAATTATTCAGGGGCTGACTATAGAAAGACTTGCAAAACAACCTTGATCAAATGCCATCCTTTATTAAAACATAAGACCGTATTAAGATATTTTATATAAAATCAAGAAGTAGCATCGTTTCAAACAAAGACAGAACTATCTTTAAAGATCAACTTGATTATTAAATACTTGGGTAATAACTGAATATGACATTAGCAATCATCATCACTTTCATACTAGGTTATTTTGCTATTACCTTAGAGCATAGCATTAAAATCAATAAGGCGGCATCAGCATTGGTTACTGGTGTTATTTGTTGGACAATTTACATAATGTATCAGCCGGACAAACACCTTGTTACAGAGCAGCTGATGGAACACTTAGGCGAAGTTTCGGGCATTTTGTTTTTTCTGTTAGGTGCTATGACAATTGTTGAATTAATTGATGCACACGACGGATTTCAAGTAATTACAGATAGAATAAAAACAAAGAGTGCCGTAAAGCTGCTTTGGATTATTGCCATCTTTACATTTTTTCTTTCTTCACTTTTGGACAACCTGACTACAACTATTGTTATTGTTTCACTTTTAAGAAAATTAATCTCTGACAAAGAAAAAAGATTATTTTTTGTAGGTATAACTGTAATAGCTGCAAATGCTGGTGGGGTTTGGTCGCCATTAGGTGACGTAACTACTACAATGCTTTGGATTGGGGGACAAATAAGTGCTTTAAATATCATCAAGCAACTTTTTTTACCAAGTGTTTTTTGCTTAGTTATTCCTTTAATTTTTGTTTCGTTCAAAATGAAAGGAACAATTGAGCCAGCACAAAAAAATGAAAATGAAGTTTTAAAGCCTGCGTTTGAAAGAAATTTTGTTTTCTTATTGGGTATTGGCATTTTAATTTTTGTACCCATTTTTAAAACCTTGACACATTTGCCTCCTTTTATGGCCATCCTTTTGGGCTTGGGCTTAATGTGGATTATTACCGAAATACTTCACAATCAAAGAGACACAGCAGACAAAGACAGCCTAAGTGTTGTACATGCACTACAAAAAATAGACACTCCAAGTATTTTATTTTTCTTAGGCATATTAATCAGCATATCTGCGTTACAAGCAACAGGACAATTAACAGAACTTGCACAATGGTTGACAAAGACTATCAACAACGAAACTATCATTGTTACATCAATTGGTTTACTTTCTGCCATAGTGGACAACGTGCCTTTAGTTGCAGCTTCACAAGGTATGTACAGTTTAGACCAATACCCAACAGACCATTTCATTTGGGAATTTTTGGCTTACGCAACAGGTACGGGCGGAAGTGCCTTAATCATAGGTTCTGCAGCAGGTGTAGCAGCAATGGGAATGGAAAAGATAAATTTTTTTTGGTACATCAAACGAATCACCTGGCTTGCATTAATTGGATACTTTTCGGGGATATTAATTTACTTGTTGCAATATAAATTAACACATTAATCAAGGAGAAGACTATCTGTATCTTAATCCGATAAGCATAGGAATGTTGTATTTTTAATCTGTGATTCAAAATATTCAATCATATCTTCTTAGGCATTGGGATGCTTTGTTGGCAGCCCTTGCAGCCTGCTTGAGTATCTACTATCTCACTGCTTATAGTGGGATTGGTCTTTCGCCTGATTCTATTGCCTATAGTTCTGCGGCCATTAATTTGAAAAATGGTGCTGGATTGTTGGATTATAATTCTCTGCCCTTGGTAGATTTTCCAGCGGGATATCCCTTGTTTTTGGCGGGTCTTTCTTTGATCAGCGGATTTACACCCATTGCTCTTGCGCCAGTGTTGAATGCGGGATTGTATGTGGTCTTGATTTTGCTCACTAGTCAGATTTTGCATGGCATGGAGGGCATCACAAGATTTTATCGCGCAGCCCTATTTTTGGTGTTGGCTTGTAGTCCCTGTTTGTGGGAAGTCTATGGCATGCTCTGGTCCGAGACCCTGTTCTTGGTAATGGTGTTGGCATTTATTCTGCAATGGAAACGCTATACCATAGCACATGATGATCGCCATCTTTTTTTGTTAGCCTTACTAGTGGGTCTTGCTTTCTTAACCAGAATTGCAGGCCTTAGTTTATTAGCCACCGGTTTTGCGCTCATCTTATTTGACGGACAGATCAACGGCCTGAAGAAAATCAAACAACTCACGCTGTTTAGTTTGGTGGGCATTTTTCCTTTGGCCATTAATCTCTATCGCAATCATTTGGTCACGGGCACGGCTGCTGGGGTTCGTCAAAAAGCGCTGCGTTCTTTGGGTCAGAATCTAGTTGATAGTGGATGGGTGCTTGGAACCTGGTTGCCCTTTATTGGAGAAAGTGGTTTTGCTGGCGCGATGGTTTTGCTAGTGCTCTTGATTTTGGTAATAGCTTTATTACTGTTCCGTGTTTTTCAACAACAATATTATCATAAGACAAGCACGGCTGTTTTGGCTTGCTTCTTGGTCTATGCCATTTTTATTTTGGGTATTTCTTCGCTGTCTAGATTTGAAAATTTAAGTAGTAGGTTATTGTCTCCCATGTACCTGCCCTTGCTCCTGACGATTGTATATTTTGTAGCAGCACTGATTAGTAAAACCAAAAGGATTTTCAAATATTTGACCATCGGCGCAGCCATATTGGTCTTGGGTTTTGGACTAAAACATCAATATGTTTTAAATGCCTTTAATTGGGAGGGCATCAAAGACGCGGGCATTCCTGGTTATTCAGAAACACAGTGGACGGAATCTCCCATGGTAGCTTATATAAACCAACACAAAGATGCTTTGAATGCGCCCATTTATGCGGATGCACCGGGTGGGCTCTACCATTTAACAGGTCTGCATTCCCTACCATTGCCTCACAAAGAAATTGCAAAAGAGCAGGCAGAAATGTTTTCACACAAAGACCTGATTGTAGTTTGGTTTTATGACGGTGTGAATGATGATTTAATTGATATTCCCTTTATTGAACAGCATGCTCAACTAGTTTTGAAAAAGGAATTTGAAGACGGGATCATTTATTACTTCAAAACAGGCTTGAACAAGGCAACGGCAAATCAATAGCTTTCTGTATTTTGTGCCTCCCATGAGTATTGACCAATTTGTAGAACAGTTTATTACCGGAATCAAACAAACGGGACTGCTTGAATTCATTGCGGTTTTTGCTGGTATTGCCAGTGTTTGGTTTAGTAGAAAGGAACATATACTGGTCTATCCCATTGGGCTGATCAATACCATCATTTACATTTATCTGAGTTTGAAGGGGCAGTTGTTGGGTGAAGCCAGTGTGAATCTTTATTATACCATCATGAGTATTTATGGTTGGGTTTTATGGACCAAGAAAGACCCACACAAACAGGAGCTGGTCTTACATGTTACATTTAGTAGTGCAAGGGAATGGGTACAACAAATAGCTTTCTTTGCCGTCTTTTATCTGGGAATTTTTCTAGCACTTACTTGGGCCAAACAGGCATTTGCACCCGAAGCCATTCCTTGGGCCGATGCTTTTGCTAGTGCTACCGCTTTTACGGGTATGTGGCTCATGGCTAGAAAAAAAGTAGAGAGTTGGGTCTGGTGGATTGCAACAAATATGGCTTCTATTCCGTTGTACTTTATCAAAGGATATGTCTTTACCAGTGTTCAGTTTACAGTGTTATTGGTATTGGCTATTGCAGGTTTGATTACCTGGCAACAAAAAGCAAAGCAAGCATGAGTTTGATTAAAGTAGTTGTGATTGGTCCAGAGTCAACGGGAAAAAGCAGTTTGTGCGCGGAACTGGCGGAACATTTTTCTGCCCAATGGTGTCCTGAATATGCAAGAGAACACTTGACCGTTCATGGCAAATCTTATACCTATGATGACTTGCTCACTATTGCTAAAAAGCAACTGGCGCAGGAAGACCGTTATACCAATGAGGCTATGAACAATGAGCAATCCTTGCTTTTTATAGATACTGATATGTATGTGATGAAGGTATGGTGTGAGTATGTGTTTCAACAATGTCACCACTATATCCTGGAGCAAATAACCCAGCGTCAATATGATCTTTACCTACTCTGTGATACTGATCTTCCTTGGGTACAAGATGAGCTAAGAGAATATCCGGCAGATGGTCCCAGAAAAGAATTGTTCCAGATTTACAAAGACTTGTTGATTAATCAGTCTACCCCCTTTGTGATTATCAATGGGAATTATCAAGAACGTTTACAGGAAGCCATTGAAGCGGTAGAGCAATTACAGGGTGCACTAGTGTGATTTGATAATCTCTAACACGTCTGGATCATCTTCAATATTGTGCATCTCACGCAAGATTTGCGGATAACGCCAACTCACCCTTCTGCTCTGTGGTTTTACCGTAAAGATTTTTGGATTGGGCAAACAAGCTATAATCATAGCAGCTTCTGCGCGGCTCAATTGTTTGGCGGGTTTGCCAAAATAAGCCTGTGCTGCGGCTTCCATGCCAAAAATGCCTGGCCCTGTTTCAATCACATTCAGGTAGACGTCTAAGATGCGTTCTTTTCCCCAGATCAATTCAATGAGTAAAGTAAAATAAGCTTCGGGTACTTTGCGAATGTATTTGAACACACCACCACCCTGCCAGAGGAATACATTTTTGGCCACTTGTTGGGTAATGGTACTTGTTCCTGCACCCAGTGGGAGTTTGCGTTTTTTTCCTTTCTTCTTGGGTTTCAAACTTTTCTCAATGGCGTCCCAGTCAAAGCCGGTATGATCTGGAAAAGCTTGGTCCTCACTGGCAATGGCCGCCAGTTTAGCATTATAAGAAAGCGCTGATCCAGACACATAATCTCTTTTTAAACCATAGCCAAAAGCATTGCTGATTTGGGTAATGGTAACAGGAGGCATGACCCACTTACAAATAATCACATACAATAAGGATGAGACAAACATCCAAAGCATTGCTTTCTTGGTAAAACGCCAGATTTTTTTGAGCATGTGAATCTATGGATTGGTGCCTAGTTGAATGGTGATCATTTTATATCGGCTTCCCATTTTTAAATAAGTCTTGTGTGTAGATTGTAAAATCTTACCTAAGATAAAAAATCCTCCGGCAATCCCAAGACCTGTTAGGTTCTGTGGTCCAAAAATGGCTTCTCCCTTGATCAAGCTATTAGTAATATTGAGTAAGATATAGGCACCACCACCTAATTGAAAGAGTGCCCCACTGCTAATGATATTACCAGATCTCCTTTTGGGCATGCCATAGATTTCGTTGACATGCAATTTGAGTAGACCAAAATGTGCGGTATCGGTACTAGCAAATCCAAATTGATTACCCACCTGTCTAAGTTGAATTTGGTCAATGGTAATGGAATCATTTCTCACCATTTTTACAATGCCTTCAATCCATTGTTTGCTACTAAACTGGAATTGAATATAGGAACCATTGGTCCAGGTTTGAAGGGTTTGAGTTTTGTCTTTGAGTAAGAGAAGGTCGTTTTGTGCAAACAGCTTCGCCGATAAACAACAACAAAAAAGGAAGCAGCTGAGTTTCATTGGCGGTAAGATACTTTGAATATGGATTGGCCTTCCTAAAAATATCGTTAAACCTATTTCAAACGGTCTCCAAATTGGAGTACACCCCAACAAAGGGCAACGCCAAAACCAATGAGGATTAAACCGGACAATTGGTTAATATGGTGCAGGTTTCTGGGGGTCATTTTTGGTCTCAAACGACCTGCCAGCATCACTTTTAGAATATCAGTGAGCAGAACAAAGACCAAACAAGTGCCAAATACCACGGCCCGGTATTGGATGGGATTGGCATAGGAAACCGAATCCGCTAAAATGGCCGCCGACCAAACAAACCAGAAAATAAAGACCCCGGGATTGAGCATATTCATAAAAAAGCCAGAGAGATAAATGGCTACCCAGTCTCGTTTTCTAAAGACTTTTTCCTTGAGATTATTGTCATCATCTACCGCCACTTTTTTAAAGAAGAAGGTATAGATGCCCACAGCAATTAAGAAGATGCTTCCAGAAACCGCAATCAGGGTTTGGTGGGCCAAGGCCGATTGAAATAGCGAGGTAAATAAATTGCAAATGAGTAATAAAGCAATATCACTTGAAGAAACACCGGCCACAAAAATATAACCCGCTTTGTGTCCGTTGTTGATGCTTTGTTTGAGAATGGCAAATATCACGGGCCCTACTGAAATAGCCAGTAGCACACCCAAACCTAGTCCCTTGATAATTGCTGCAATCATGCGCTTAATTGAAAATTCAAACCTTAGTGTTCAATGGGTTCTCCTTTCAGAAACCGCTGCCAGTCTTGCAACAATCCTCCTTTGAGCACCCTTGGAAATTTGTGTTGACCACCAATCTTTCCCTTGGCCGTCATAAAATTCATAAAATCCTTTTCTGTTAACACGTCTAGTATTACGTCTTTCAAAGCGCTTCTGCGTTCTACGGCATAGTCATCATTGAGATGGCAAAGGTGTTGGTCAATTCTTTTGGCTAGATCCTTTGCGTCTACTTGGTCATTGCAGGCAACATACCAATGGTGCGCAAAGAAATTGCCAAATGGCACACCCGCTACCGTAAATTCTGGAATACTAATATTCAATTCATCACTAGCCAATTGAATGGCTTTGTTCATATTGTCTACGCTCAAATGCTCACCCACCAAACTCAAGAAATGTTTGGTGCGTCCAGTAATAATAATCTCACATCGGTCTTTGTCTACAAATCTCACCGTGTCTCCAATTAGGTAACGCCATGTTCCAGCCGTAGTACTGATCAAAAGTGCATAGTCTTTTCCTTCTTCAACTTCATGAATCATGAGTGCTTCTGGAAACTCTTTCATATCGCCATTGGCGTCAAAATTCACGTCATCAAAAGGCACAAATTCAAAGAAGATATGCTCACTGGTAACCAGTTTCATACCCTCTGCAAATTGACGGTCTTGATAGGCAATAAAGCCCTCGCTGGCCAAATAGGTTTCAATATAAGTGATGGGCTTGCCCAACAGTTTCTCAAATCCTTTTTTATAAGGTTCAAAGCTTACCCCACCGTGTACAAAAAATGCTAGGTTGGGCCACATCTCATGGATATTATTGAGCTTGTAACGCTCAATCACCATTTCCATACACATCTGAATCCATGCAGGCACACCCACCAAAAAAGCAATATCCCATTCAGGGGCTTTTTCTACAATCTCTTCTAGTTTCTTGTTCCAGTCTTTTTCCTTGGCAATTTTCTTACCCGGTTTGTAAAAGGGTTGGAACCAGAATGGGGCTTTCATTTGGGTAATCCCACTCAGGTCTCCAGAATAATAGCCTGGTCCTTTTTGCAAATCTGTGCTTCCACCAAGGGTTAACCAACCGCGTCCCAAAGCGCCCAATGGAATGTCTTCATAGTTGCGCAAAGTGAGCAAGTGCTTGATCATGGCCAGTTTGTTACCACGGAGCAAATCATTGGTAATGGGCAAGAACTTACTAGCAGACTCACTGGTACCACTACTCAGGGCATAGTACTTGATCTTACCAGGCCAGCAAACATCAGACTTTCCTTCAAGGGTCTTATGCCACCATTCTTTGTAAATCTTGTTGTAATTATAAGTAGGTACTAGTTCTTGAAATTTCTTACCCGGGTGTTTGCTTAAGAGGATATCGTCAAAACGAAAGGTTTGGCCAAATTCGGTGAACCTTGCTTTTCTAAGCATCTTTCTCAACACCTTTAATTGCTGCCTCCTAGGATTGTTCTGGGGCAGGCGCAGGGCCTTGAGAATAGAATTTGGGAGCTTGATATCAAGAATAGCCATCGTTAGAAACCGTTTTGCTAAAGAAATACGAAGCTAAAGCAAATGCATTAAAAAACACGATTAGCACCTGATTAAGCGGAGTCTTGGGCGGTTAAATGGTGGCTGGCTGATTTGGTGCTACTGCCCTTCCACTGGTTTCTTTAGAATCACTACCAATAATGGACCCACTTTCGGCCGCATGAAACCAATATTCAACCCCATTATCCGCAAATTCCGCTGTTAGGGCAATGATTTGTTTCCAAGTCAATGACCCTCCTTCAGCAAACAAAATGACTTGGTCACCTGCTATGTTCTTTAAGACTTGCCTGTCTTCAGGTGAGTAAGTTAGGGTATTGCTGACGCCAAGCCCAGTATTGTTTAAGATGTTGCGGGCTGAATTACCCATCCCTTCCGCAGCAAGAAGGCTGATTTGCCTAGGGCGATGCTTAACTTGGGAACCCAGCAAATGATTCAAGGGGGCCAGTATCATTCTATGTAAGATGCTAAAACCACCCCTGATCATGATGGCCAACTGGATGAAAAAGGCAAAAATACCGGCCCTTCCACCCCTATAATTCTTTTGAACAAAGAGCCTCATGGCATTATAAAATAGCAAAACATAGTTCAAACTGCCCTTTCTGGTGCTCTCACCCTTAAAGTGAATGATGGAACTGCCCGCAAAATAATAATTCTTAAATCCTGCTTTTTGCACCCGATAGCTCAGGTCAATATCTTCTCCATACATAAAAAAACGCTGGTCAAAACTGCCCACTTGGTCCAAAACGGCTTTGGGAAACAACATAAATGCGCCCGCCAATACGTCTACTTCATGGTTTTGGTCTTGGCTTAAATGTCCCAATGAGTAACGATTAAATATAGCAGAGCCTGGAAAAAGGGCAGACAAACCCGTGAGTTTGTATAGTGCAGATATCGGCGATGGGAATGCCCGCTTGCTCTCTGGTAAAAATATGCCCGAGCCGTCTAGCATGCGAATACCCATGGCACCTGGGCTTGGCTGCGCTTTGATAAAATCCAGACAAAGCCTAAAACAGTCTTCCGCCACCAAGGTATCTGGGTTCAAAAACAAAATATATCGCCCCCGGCAATGGGTCAATGCCTGATTATTTGCCTTGGCGTATCCTGTATTTTCTGGATTGGGTAAAAAATGCACCCAGGGAAAAAGGGGTTCTAAATAGTCCAAACTACCATCGGTACTGGCATTATCAACTACCCAAACCTCGGCTTCCAAACCTTGAATGGCTTTGGAAACGCTGTGCAGACACTGTTCCAGAAAGAAACGGACATTGTAATTGACTATGATAATGGATAATTCCAAGGCAGAATATGAACCACGAATTAAACCAAAAACTCTGGTAATACCACTGAATGCGGCATGAATTCATTTCTGAATCAAGCAAAACGGGGTACTTTTGCCGCATGATTAAACAGACCCTGATTAAGGCGGCCGAAGCTGGAGCCGCTGTGATGCAAAGTTATTTTAACGGCAGTTTTCAAATTTCCAATAAGGAAGGCATGAACAATTTGGTTACAGAAGCAGACCATGCTTCTGAGAAAGCCATCTTTGACATTATTAAAGCGGACTATCCGGACCATTATATTTTGAGTGAGGAAGCAGGAGCAATTATCCAAGACAGTACCTTCAAATGGATCATTGACCCCATTGATGGTACCGTGAATTTTGCCAATGGCATACCCATTTGTTGCGTGAGTATTGGCGTAGAACAAGATGGTAAGATGATTATGGGTGCGGTTTACAATCCCTTTATGAAGGAATTCTTTTTTGCTCAAAAAGGTTTTGGTGCCACACTGAACAGCAAAATCATCCACGTTAGTAATAAAACGGAAGTGATCAAGAGCAGTATGGTAACGGGTTTTCCATATACCTATTTAGATACCCCTAATGGACCCTTGCAGGTGTTTGAAAAACTGATTCGCAAAGGGGTTCCTGTTAGAAGACTGGGTAGCGCTGCCATTGATCTTTGTTGGGTGGCCGCTGGCCGATTTGACGGATTTTATGAGCACAAACTAAACGCTTGGGATAGCGCTGCTGGATTCCTAATGGTAGAAGAAGCGGGTGGTAAAGTAACCGATTTTAAAGGCGAAGTTTATTCTCCTTATCAACCCCATATTATTGCTACCAATGGATTGATCCATGATGAATTAGTAGCCATTGTCAATGGTGGTCCCGTAAACGGATAGTCACAAACAAAAACAAGTACATGGAAGAAAGAACAGAAATAGCCGAATTAGGCGAGTTTGGATTGATAGAACATTTGACCAAGAATTTTGAGATTCAAAATGTAAGTACGGTCTTAGGCGTGGGTGATGACGCTGCCGTGATTGACCATTTTGGCAAGCAGACCGTGATTACCACAGACCTTTTGTTAGAAGGCATTCATTTTGATTTGATGTATACCCCGCTCAAACATTTGGGATACAAATCTGTGATGGTGAACCTGAGCGATATCTATGCTATGAACGCGCAACCCACACAAATTACAGTGAGCATTGGCATCAGCAATAGGGTAAGCATGGAAGCATTGAATGAATTCTATGAAGGCATTTACCTGGCTTGTGAAAAACATGGCGTTGACTTAATTGGTGGTGATACTTCTACTTCTCAAAAAGGATTTATCATTAGCATCACAGCTATTGGTGAAGTAGCACCTGATAAATATGTAAAAAGAAGTACGGCCCAGAAGGGCGATCTGATCTGTGTTACAGGCGATCTAGGTGGTGCATTCTTAGGCCTCACACTCATGGAACGCGAAAAGAAAATCTATTTAGAGAATCCACAGGTACAACCCGATTTGGAAAACGAATCTTATATAGTAGGTAGGTTGTTGAAACCAGAAGCGCGCAAAGACATGATTGAGTTTTTTGAAAAAAATGAGATTATGCCTACAGCTATGATGGACGTAAGCGATGGGGTAAGTAGTGAAGTCATGCATCTTTGTAAACAGAGCAATCTGGGTTGCAGAATCTATGAAGAGAAATTACCCATCAACGATGAGAGCCGAAAAGCTGCGTATAAATTTGGACTAGACCCAACTGTTTGCGCACTCAATGGCGGAGAAGATTATGAACTCATCTTTACGCTCAAACAAGAAGACCACGAGAAGATCACTTTTAATGAAGAGATCAGCGTGATTGGATATATGACTGACTTGGAAGAGGGTTGCAAACTCTTGACCAAGGGAGGTAACACATTTAATATTACCGCACAGGGCTGGAATGCCTTTCAACAATAATTTTTAAGCATGCAAAACAGAAGAATCTGCTGGCTGTTTTGCATGCTTGTTTTTTTTATAGCCTGTGGGCCATCGCGCCAAAGCGCTTATTCCCCGCTCAACAAAAAGTCTCCTGCAGTTTTACAAGATGACGTTGCGCTCTTGCAAAAAATTTTGGAAGCTAATCACCCCAGTTTGTATTGGTACACACCCAAGGACAGTATGGATCTGTATTTTAAACAGACCCGTGAAAGCATTACTGATTCTTTAAACGAGCTCCAATTCAAAAATCATTTGGCCTTGTTGATTGCCAAGATTCATTGTGGTCATACCACGGTGCGTTTTTCAAAAGACTATAGAAAAACTGCTACGCAATTTCAATTTCCAGCATTCCCATTGTCTATTAAAACCTGGGGAGATAGTATGGTGGTCTTGGGTGGATCCTTTGCACAAAAAGCTGTGAGTAAAAGAGGTACCATCATTACTAGCATCAATGGAAAAACCAATAAAGAAATCTTAGACAGCATCTTCCCTTATATCAGCATAGATGGTTACGCCAATAATTATCGCAGTCAATTGGTGAGTAACCAATTTGGCGCTTGGTATAAAACCATTTTTGGACTAGACAGTCAATACATTGTTAAGTATATAGATAGCATGGGATTGGCTGCTGTAGATACTTTGCGCAATTTTAATCCTGGTCTTAGACCGGGTAGAAGACCTTTGCCCATTGATAGTTTGGCTCGGGGTTTTGTAAGACCTAGCCGTAAACAAATTAGAGCAGCCAATAAATTCAACCAACGCAGTTTGCAAATTGATACCAGTATCAATACGGCCTATATGCGCATCACCAGTTTCTCAGCTCCTGGCTTGCGCAAATTTTTCAAACAGTCTTTTAAAACCATTCAAGAAAAACAAATTCCGCACTTGGTCATTGACCTAAGAGAAAATGGCGGCGGACAAATTATCAATAGCATTCGCCTAACAGAATACCTAGCCAAACAATCTTTTAAAGTGGCGGATTCTGTAGTAGCCATTAGTAGAAAATTTGAATACGGATCACATATTAGACAGTCTTGGCTCTATTGGTTTCCCATGAATTTTTCTGCGCATAAAATGAGCGATGGAAAAATTCATTATCGCCGTTATGAGACCAAGCTATATGAGCCCAACAAACACTTGAGATTTGACGGAGACATTTATATTGTACAAGGTGGATTGAGTTTTAGTGCAGCCACCATGTTTGCTGGAAACCTAAAGGGTCAGTCCAATGTAACCATTGTAGGAGAAGAATCAGGAGGTGGTTATTATGGTAATTCGGCGGTACACCTACCCACCATTGTTTTACCAAACACGGGTTTGCAAATTAGCCTACCCATGTATCGGATAGTGCTTGCAGGCAATAGACCCAAGGGTGCGGGCGTGCAACCAGATCTTCCGGTTGGCCCCAGTTCAGAAGCTATTAGAAAAGGACAGGATTTAAAATTGTTACAGATTAGAAAGTTGATTCAGTCTGCAAAAAATCCTAGTTAGGGGTAATCACGGCTTCTACAGCTAAGGACTCATTCAAGCAAACCAAATGAGCAGGCAATCCATTTTCAATCAAGCCTAAACTAGTATCAGCAATGGCTTTTGCAGGAGTGGTACTCACCATGCGCAGGGCGTCTTCTAAGGGAACACCCACTTCTTGAACCAAGTTTTGTAAGCACTTTACCATGGTGAGCGCAGAGCCAGAAAGAATACCATTGGATGCATATTTGTCTCCTTCCAAATGGTGCGGATAAGGTCCGCTAGAAGTTTCAGCAACTGCATCCGTAATGGCAAATAGTCTTTGCCCCATTTGTTTCCAAGCAATTTTGATGGCGGAAAAATCCACATGGTATCCATCTGGTACCACACTTGACAAAACGCTTGGATGGTTAAACACAGCACCCACCAAACCTGGAGCACGGTGTTGCAGTGGACTCATGGCATTGAACAAATGCGTAACGGTTCCAATACCCTTGTCAAATGCTTCAGTAGCTTCTTCATAAGTAGCATTGCTATGTCCTGCAGAAACGGTTACACCGGCTGATTGAATCAATGCAACAATCCCGGGCGCCAAGACTTCTGGTGCTACAGTAATAATTTTAATCACACCCTTTCCATATTCCAATAAATCCAGCACTTCTTGTTCTGAAGGGGAATGAATAAAAGATGCAAGATGCGCCCCTTTTTTGAGTGGATTCAACCATGGACCTTCTACGTGCAAACCCAAACATCCTTTTCCACCTGCTGCCCAATAAGCCCTAATGGCGTCAATACATTGGTGAAACACTTGGGTATCATTGGTGGCTACTGTTGCAATAAAATTTGGAGCCCCTCCCTTGATGCAATATTCATATAAACGGTAAAGCGCATCCACTTCTGGATATACGGATAGTAGTTTGGCATCAGCCCCATAAATCTGAATATCTAAAAATGCTGGCGCGATAATATCGTAAAGTGGTCCCGCATTCTCAGCCAATCCTTCATTGGGAAGAATAGCCACCACTTTACCTGCTTCCACTTGAACGGCGTGGTTGATCAAGCACTGATGTCCAGTAAATAATTGTTTGGCCAAATAGATTTTAGACATCCGAATTGTTTTGTAAAATTTGAAATGGATCTGCGTCTTTCCAGAAAGGGAATTTGGTTCTTACTTCTTCCAAGAAATTTTTGTCTAGTGCCATGGTATGTGTACCAACTTCATGGGCATTGGTATACAAAACCTGACCCAGTGGGTCTACCACCATACTATCGCCACTATGGTTAATCCCCTTTCCGTCTTCACCCACTCTGTTCACCCCAATCACATAGCATTGGTTTTCTATGGCACGTGCAATGAGCAATGATTTCCAAGCAAGACTTCTTCGCTCGGGCCAATTGGCCACATAAACCAATACATCATATTCTGGTTGCGCTGTAATCTGTTGTCTGGCCCAAACAGGAAAACGAAGGTCATAGCAAATTTGTAGGTTGATTTTCCAACCATTCACACTTGCTATCAGTCTTTTGTTGCCGTTGCTATAGTGTTGGTCTTCTCCTGCAAATGCAAAGCGATGTCTCTTGTCATAATAACCATAAGACCCATTGGGTAACATCCAAATCAGCCTATTAAAATATTGGCCTGCATCTTCTATGATCAAGGATCCGGTAAGAATGATTTTATATTGGGTGGCCATGGACTTCATCCATTGAACGCTGGGACCCTCCATGGTTTCAGCCAGTTTTTCTGGTTGCATGCTAAACCCTGTTGAGAACATTTCAGGTAGCACCACCAATTGGGTAGGTTGACCAATGGCTTGGATCTGTTGCTCCAGCATTTGTAGGTTGGCCTGCTTATCTTCCCAGTGCAGGTTGGCTTGTACCAATGTGACCAATAGTTGAGACATAGACTTGAATTGCTGATTACAATATTACTAAAACCGCCAGTTGAATTGTAAGGAAAGATATTGTTGGGTGCCTACCTGTGTTTTGGTTTCTCTGGATTGATAGACCCATGCAGCTTTGATGCTGGTTGCTTTTTTAGCATAACAAAGACCAATGCTTTGTTGAAAGACCCAGGGCATGGGATCTGCGAGAATAGCATTTCCGGCACTGGCGTTTTTAACACCTTGTAGTGTGGCATTGTATTGTTGCCAGGTCCACTCTGGTTGGGCAAAAAGAAACCATTCTTTTTCTTGTTCAAAACCGCCATCGCCTTTTGAGACCCTTGCATTCCAAAGGGTGGAGCGTTGGTTTTGTTCAAAAATACCCAAGGTAAATATCGCGCCAGCACCAGCGTTTACAAAAGCATTACCCCAATTGCCTTTGAACAAGGGAACCGCTTTGATTTTTTGCGTGGGTTGCCAAGATACGGGTGCAACCAACACACCTAGGTTGGCCGTGGTGGCATTATTTACTTGGTAATCCCAGCCCAGAAATTTCTTGTATTTGAAAAGGCTATGGTAGCTATTTTGCAAGGACTCTCCCCCGGATTGTTTGCCTACCATACCCAGGCTAGCAGACCATCGCAGGAATCCATTATTTTTAAAAAAACGGGTTTCTTGAAATTGGAGATAGAGATAACCGCAATAGGGTCTGTCAATTCCCTTGATAGGAATAATCTCTCTGTTTACCGGGGTGAAAATCTGTTGCCCAATTTCTAGACTATGGATCTTTTTGTTTTGCTTGCTTTTAGCGGCCCTGCTAAATTGTAGCATAAATCCATTGGTATAATAAGCATCCTGGTATTGGAGTAGAAATGCGTCGTTCTCTGTGGTAAAGGATAATTCATTGCGCTGTGCTATTCCTTGCTTTGGTAGATATATTAGGGAAATGAACAGCGCCAAAAGCAAAATCCGATGCATCAGGGAAATTTTTGTCAAGGTACAATTAATCCTCGTTGGAAGACCTGATCTTGGCAATAGCACTTTGAATCAAGTTGAGTTCAAAACCTCTTTGCAATAGAAAACTAGTGGTCTTGACAACGCGATTAAGGTATTGTTCTTTTTTCAGCAAGGCCCATTTACCCGCTGCCAGTTTGGCCAAACAATCCAGATAAGCCCCTTCCTCTATCTCTTTCATGGCTTTGCGAATATTATAAGCGCTCACCCTTTTCTGCTTTAGTGCCGCTTCTATCTTCACCTTTCCCCATTTTTTCTGTCTAAAATGGCCACCCACAAACTGCTGGGCATAGCGCTCTTCATTTAAATAATTCTCTTCTATAAGTACAGATAGAATGCGCTCTACGTCTGTTTTGAACAAACCCATGCCATAGAGTTTGTCCTTGGTATCGGCATGGCTCCGCTCTTGATAGGCACAATATTGCCTAATTTTTTGCAATGCCTGTTCTGGACCCAAGTTTTTGCGCATTAAAATAGTTTGACGTTGGTATATAAGAACATTATATTTGTAAGTACCTCCCTACTGTTAGTTCCGTTTGCAATTTAAACCAATAACGTAAGTAGTATGAGTGATGTTCGCCACAATGTTTGTTTAATTGACGATGACAAGATTTATCAGTTTACTGCTAAAATGATTTTAGAGGCTACCGGACTTACGCATAGCATCAAAACTTTTTTTAACGGTCAAGAAGCCATTGACTACCTCATAAGCCCTGAAAACCAGGTTCCAGAAAACCTTCCTGATGTCATTTTCTTAGACATTAATATGCCAGTGATGAACGGATGGGAGTTTTTAGAAGCTTTCTCACTCTTCTACAAAGAGCTTCCCAAGCAGATTGTGGTCTATATGGTTAGTTCATCGGTAGACGAAAGCGATATTCAGAAGTCTAGAACCTATGAACCCGTAACGGATTATGTAATCAAACCCATTAACAAAGACAAGTACCGAGAACTGCTTTCTGTGCTAGCTAATTAGGTTTTTATTCTATATCAATCCACAACTCATTCACATTAACAGAAATCTGCTGAGAATCATCCATTTCTAATGGTGGAATATTAACATTTTACAGTAGGTTTGTTGCCAACCTAAATTCTGCAGAATGAAATTCATCGTCTCTTCGTCTTCCCTGTTAAAACACCTGCAGCAGATCAGCGGTGTCATCAATGCCAATACGGTATTGCCCATACTGGAAGACTTCCTTTTTGAAATTGAGGACAAAAAATTGAATGTGGTAGCCACCGATCTTGAGACCGTGATGCGCGTACAGATGGACGTGGAAAGCAAGGCCAATGGAAAAGTTTGTATCCCTGCAAAAATTCTCTTGGATACCTTGAAGAATATTGCCGAGCAACCACTTACTTTCAATATTGACAAAAACTTTGCGGTTGAAATTACCAGCGATAATGGTAAGTATAAAGTGATGGGTGAGAATCCAGACAATTTTCCAAAGGAGCCTGCAGCAGATGATACTACCGGTTTCAACATGTCTAGTAGCGCTTTGTTAACTGCCATCAACAAGACTTTGTTTGCTGTGAGCAGTGATGACCTAAGACCTGCCATGACTGGTGTATTTTTTGAATTAACCAAAGACAGTGTTCAGTTTGTGGCTACAGACGCACACCGTTTGGTTCGCTACAAGCGCACCGATACCAAGGCCAGCAAAGTGGATAGCTTTATTGTTCCTAAGAAGCCATTGAACTTGTTGAAAAACGCGTTGCCTGATAACGAAGACGAACTTACTGTGAGTTATAATGGCAATCACTTATTTGTGCAGCATGGTTCTACACAAATGATCTGCCGATTGATTGACGCACGTTTCCCTGATTATAAAGTAGTCATCCCTACAGACAATCCTTATAAATTGATTGTGAGTAAGGCCGATTTTCAAGGAGCCCTCCGCCGCGTGAACGTGTTCTCTAACAAGAGCACCAACCAGGTGGCATTGAATATCAGCGGTAGCGAATTGCAACTGGCTGCTCAGGATGTGGACTTTAGTTTTGAAGGTAACGAACGCATGAATTGTCAGTATGATGGTGAAGACCTTCAAATTGCTTTCAACGCCAAGTTCCTGATTGAAATGCTCAACGCAGCAGATACAGATGACGTGAAGATGGAATTATCCACTCCTACCAAAGCTGGTCTGATCAAGCCCACAGAACAAGCAGAAGGCGAAGACCTACTCATGTTGGTGATGCCATTGATGTTGAATAACTAAGCTTTTTTCAAATTTGTATAAAGCTGTCTCTATTGAGGCAGCTTTTTTTTATTTGATGTTAGTAGTATTATTTTTTTAAAGCTCTAGCAACAGATAGGTCATGTCTTACTTGTAGGTTCATCCATGTTTCGGCAGAAATATCCAAAAGTTCTTGCAATTTTAAAGCTAGGCTTGCAGATATATGGCGCTTACCTTTAAATAACTCACTTAAATGACCGGGGAGAATGCCCAAATCATTTGCGAATTGAGATTTAACCAAGTTTCTAGATTCAATTTCATCCTTCAGAATCTCACCAGGATGAATGGCAATAGCCGAATAAATGGGTTTTCGTTTAATTGTAGTTTTTAGTTCTTTTACCATTTTTTTACTTTTAATGATAATCAGTTAGTTCGTGGATTTAACAAACACTACTTCCATATTTTAAAAATATAGCGTGCTTGTTGATCCTTATACTAGAATCATTTTATGAAAGTAAAACAATTTTAGTATTTACCAAAATTTGGTAAATTAATTGATCTGGCTAAAGCCGATTTGTTTGTATATTGAAGCCTAATCGCTTGCAGCCATGGTAGAAAATATTGTACACTATTTTGAGACCATTCCTAGTTTACATAGGGCCCTGATTTTGGCGGGCGGGATCAGCTTTTTCTGGATTATTGAGGGGGCGGTGCCCTTATTTAGGTTTCAATACCATAAATGGCGTCACGCTGCGCTCAATATCTTTTTTACCCTCACTACTATTGTCATCAATTTTGCCTTTGCCTTATTGTTGGTCAAAGCCAGTGACTGGGTGGTGGGTAAAAGATATGGACTCATGCAGTTGATGGAAATGCCACTCTGGCTATTTATGATTCTTGGCCTTTTGCTCATGGATTTGATAGGCGCTTACCTGATTCATTTTATAGAACACAAAGTAAAATGGATGTGGAAATTCCATATGGTACACCACGCAGACACCCATGTAGACACTACTACTGCCAACAGACACCACCCTGGTGAAAGCGTGTTCCGCGCTGTGTTTGCGGTCTTGGCTACCATTATTTGTGGGGCTCCCATGTGGTTGGTCATGTTGTACCAAAGTTTGAGTGCCGTACTCTCTCAGTTTAATCACGCCAATATTCGTTTGCCACAGTGGATGGACGATGCGGTGAGTTGGGTGATTATCTCTCCCAATATGCACAAAGTGCACCACCATTTTGAACGTCCTCAAACCGATAGCAATTATGGCAATATCTTTTCTATCTGGGACAGGCTGTTTCAAACCTATGACCATACACCCATTGACCAGGTTAAATATGGCTTGGATGTGTTGGACAATAGTAAAGATGAGAACCTAAGCTTTCAGTTAAAGATTCCTTTTGATGGAAAAGTGAAAACGGATTATTGAGCCGATAGCTGTTTCTTTGCAAAAACCCTGTTCATGAAGATCGCCGCTTTTATTCCCGCCAGATATGCAGCCACGCGTTTTCCAGCCAAACTCATGCAGCTCCTGGGAGACAAAACCGTGATCCGCCATACCTATGACAATACGTTGGCAACCGGTTTGTTTGATGACGTATATGTGGTTACCGATAGCGAAATTATTTATAGAGAGATCACTGGTAATGGTGGCAAAGCCATTATGAGTCATCGGGAACACGAGAGTGGAAGTGATAGAATTGCTGAAGCCGCTGAAGGATTAGACATAGATATTATTGTGAATGTGCAGGGCGATGAACCCTTTGTTCAACGCCAACCTTTGGAAAAATTATTGCAAGTATTTCAAGGAGCAGAAGGCGAAAAAGTGCAGGTGGCTTCTTTGATGCAGGTTTTGAAAGACCAGAAAAATATTGAAGACAGCAACTATGTAAAAGTGGCGGTGGATCGTAATATGAACTCCCTGTTTTTTTCGCGTAGCGTGATCCCTTATCCTCGCAATCAGGAACTAGCCATAACTTATTATGAACATATTGGTGTCTATGCTTTTAGAAAAGAAGCACTCATGCAATTTACCAATTGGCCCATGACACCACTAGAAGCCGCAGAAAAAATTGAATGTCTGCGCTACTTAGAATATGGCATTCCCTTAAAGATGGTGGTGACTGAATACATGGGTGTAGAAATTGATACACCAGAAGACTTGGTTAAAGCGGCAAGCCTTTTAAATAAATCCTAGATTTTCACAGCAATCGTTTGAGGGTGAATGCATGAGGCAAATGTCTCAGGCTTTGCTTATCTTACTGTTCCAAGAACGATTGCATATGAACAACAACAAACTCCTGCGCTGGTCCATTGTGGTAGCGCTTGCCGGATTCATCTTTGGTTTTGATACCGTGGTTATTTCCGGAGCCAATCAACCCATTAAAGAACTCTGGCACACTAGTCCCCTGTTTCATGGTTTCTTTATCATGTCTATGGCCCTTTGGGGAACGGTGGTTGGTGCCTTGTTTGGAGGCATACCCACAGAAAAATATGGTAGAAAAAAAGTCTTGCTCTGGGTGGGCATTTTCTTTGCAGTGTCTGCTTTTGGATCTGCGCTTGCCAATGATCCCTATGTGTTTTCATTTTTCCGATTTATGGGAGGAGTAGGCATTGGGGTTTCATCTGTTGTGGCACCCATTTATATTTCAGAAATTTCTACACCCAAGACCCGTGGTACTTTGGGTGCTTTGTACCAATTCAATATTGTCTTTGGAATTTTGATTGCTTTTCTATCTAACTATTTTCTGCAAGGTGTTGGCGGGGCCGATGACTGGCGTTGGATGTTGGGCGTTCTTGCCGTGCCCTCAATCATTTATACTGCCTTAGTATTTGGGATTTCAGAAAGCCCAAGATGGCTTATCTCTCACAAGAATGATTTACCCGCTGCAAGAGCCGTGATGCAAGAAATTGGAGTGGAAGATATTGAAGGAGAAGTAGCTAGTATTATGATGGCCAACCAAACAGAAGGTGGTATTGGAAAAGCAGTAGACTTCTTTAGTAGCAAACACAAAAAGGTCATTTATCTAGCATTTATGATTGCCTTTTTTAATCAGGTATCGGGCATCAATTTTATATTATACTATGCACCAGAGATTTTAGAAAAAGCAGGACTAGCTGCCAAAGAGTCTTTGTTTAATTCTATTGCTATTGGCGGCACCAATTTAATCTTCACGTTTGTTGGTCTTTACTTGATTGATAGATTGGGTAGGAAAACACTATTACTCATTGGATCACTGGGTTATATTTTTAGTTTGAGTATGGTGGCTTATGCATTTTATGCGGGCACGGGTCCTGTATTCTTGATGAGCTTTCTCTTGCTCTTTATTGCGGCACATGCGGTTGGTCAAGGTGCGGTGATCTGGGTATTTATTTCTGAAATATTCCCCAATAAAATTCGCAGTGCGGGTCAAAGTTTTGGCGCCAGTGTACACTGGGTATTTGCTGCATTGATTACACTAATCACACCCGTATTCTTGGATAGTGAGAATGGCATTTTCAAAGACAACCCCTGGCCCATCTTTGCATTTTTTGCAGCCATGATGGTCTTACAATTGATTTGGGTAGTTACCAGTATGCCCGAAACCAAGGGCGTGAGTTTGGAAGACCTTGAAAAACAATTACAATGAAAATTGGTGCGAGTATCTTAGCCATGGGCATCGCGCTATGCGCAACTGCTCAGACCAAATTATTTCAAGAACCCTATAGACCGCAGTATCATTTTACCCCACCTGTGAATTGGATCAATGACCCCAATGGTTTGGTCTATCATCAGGGAACCTATCATTTGTTTTATCAGTTCAATCCCTTTGGAAATGAGTGGGGGCATATGACTTGGGCGCATGCAACTAGCAAGGATCTCTTGTACTGGAAACAAGCACCCATTGCACTCAAGGAAGAAAATGGTATCATGATGTTTTCGGGTTCTGCTGTTTGGGATAAAGACAATAGTAGTGGCTTTGGAAAAAGTGCATCGCCACTAGTGGCCATCTATACCGGTCATACCGATACGCTTCAAACACAGAACCTTGCTTATAGTATTGATGGTGGAACCAACTGGAAAAAATACGCGGGCAATCCTGTTTTAGACTTGCACAAAAAAGACTTTCGTGACCCCAATGTGTTTTGGTATGCGCCAACAAAAAATTGGATCATGGCAGTATCACAACCCAATGAACACCAGATTTCTTTTTATGGATCCAAGAATTTAAAAGACTGGAAACACTTGAGCAATTTTGGCCCTGCGGGCGATACCAGTGCTGTATGGGAATGTCCTGACCTACTACAATTACCGGTGTTGGGATCCAATGGAAAAACCAAGTGGGTACTCTATACTTCTCAGAATAGCACCATGCAATATTTTGTGGGTGAGTTTGATGGACAGAATTTTTTGAGTGATAATCCTGCGGGTCCTATTCTTAAACAGGATCATGGTTTGGATTATTATGCAGCAGTGGCTTATCACCAAACGGCTAATAAAGACATCATCAGTATTGGATGGGTGAATAGTTGGAACTATGCCAATGCCATTCCCACCAAACCTTGGAAAGGTGCCATGTCTATTCCAAGAAAATTGTCTTTGAAAAAAATGGGCGATGCGTATCAATTGGTACAAACACCCATTGATGCACTCAAAACATTGAGACTAACGCCACAAACTTTGCCCAATAAGTCTTTGCAAAACACAGAAACGCTTGCGCTTAAAGGCAGTAGTTATGAAATGCAATTCCGTTTAATGCCTGGAGCGCAAACGCAATCTGGGATTAGACTAGCTGTTGGCGCTGGACGATATTTGGAATTAGGTTATGATGCATCTAAACAAGTACTCTATATAGACCGCTCTAAAACACCCTCTGCATTTAATGCGCGCTATGCACAACTTTCTCGCGCGGAAGCAACACTACCCAATAACGGAAAAATTGACTTGCGCATTTTTCTAGACGCCAGCATTGTAGAAGTCTATGCTGCCGATGGTTCTGTGGTGATGACAGCACAACTTTTTCCTGAACCGGGAGATACTGGGATCCAACTTTTTAGCAATGGCGGAATTAGCCAATTTGAAGGGATCAAATTTTGGAAGATGGGGTCTGTTCATTGAGAAATTTTAGTAGTAGCAAAATATTGCTTGGCCTTCTCTGCTATTTTTAAAAGAGGATCCAGATCATTTTTTGGAAGATCCATTAATTCTAAAGAAATGATCATTTGATTGGGTAAGTTATTTTCTTTTAAATCCTTTTCATCAATTAAATAAACAAGTTTTAATTTTTGAAGTTTCTTATTGATTTGAACCTGCTTTTCTTTTCTTATGTTCAAGCCATATTCTATATCCTGAAATTTTGAATTATAGTATAAGATAGTAGAATCCGGAAACTTATATTTTTCTTTTGATTTACTTAGATAGGTTTCAATTAAATCATATTCCTTTGTTGAGTCTTTTAAATAGATATAGTTCTCAAGACTCATGGAAGTATCTGAACTATACTGCGGAAAACGTTGAACCAAAAAACTATCTAATCTTAGATTTCTTTCTAAAATTGAATCACCCAATATGTAGAAGCCATTTTTTGTTTTTGAATCAAAGGCATAATATTTCCGAGTGATTTTCTCTTCTCTGACCTCATCTTCTTGGTCATCTTCACCAAAACTAAAACTTGCCCAATGAGATGTGATTTTAAAAACATGAATATTGTCTTGAATTAGAATAGAAATAGTATCTAGTTCAGTTTTTGGAGAAAGTGGCGTGAACAGTCCTAGTGCCATTGTTTGATACTTTTTGGAATGGCTTAACTGGGCATTGCTTTGAGTAAAAATCAAAAGCCAGAATATGGTTTTGAATAGTTTTATCATATGAATGGATAAATTTTGAAAATGATTCATTCAATCCAAGCACTTGATTAAAGTTCTAAGATTTTCCGCTAATTTTTATCCATATAAAATAGTTTTAGTTTAGCCCTGTTAATTTTCAAAATGCAGTTTTCAGCAAACTTCCCCGAATGCCCCTAAGTTGTATCTTTGAACCCTTATTCAAGAAAAGCAACAACTATGTCAAGCTTCAGGAATTTTAAAATGGTGAGTTATGTGGTTTATGGCCGCGGATCCTTTAACCAATTAGATGAAATTTTGGCGCCCCAACGCAAAGGTGAGGCTCCTATGATTTTTTTGGTAGACCATTTTTTTGAAGGCAAGCCATTGGCCAGTAGGGTTCCACTACGTGGCAAGGACAAGATCATATTTGTAGACGTTACCTATGAGCCCAAGACTACCCAAGTAGACAAATTGGCCCAAGGATTAAAAGAGGAATTTGGTACCATTAGTGGTGTGATTGGGATTGGGGGTGGATCCGCCATGGACTTGGCCAAAGCCGTTTCTTTGATGATGACCAATCCGGGTTCTTCTGCTGATTACCAAGGCTGGGACCTAGTTAAGTTTCCAGGCGTATATAAAGCAGGGATTCCAACTTTGAGTGGCACCGGTGCAGAAGTTAGCCGTACTACTGTGTTAACAGGACCTGTGCGCAAACTGGGGATGAACTCAGACTTTACGCCTTTTGACCAAATTGTATTAGACCCAGAATTAACCAAAGACGCTCCTGCCAACCAACGTTTTTACACAGGTATGGACTGCTATATTCACTGTATTGAAAGTTTAGAAGGCACATTCTTAAATGAGTTTAGCAAGAGCTATGGAGAGAAAGCCTTGCAGCTCTGTCAAAAAATTTATGTAGACAAAGACCATTGGGATGATGAATCGGATGACCAATTGATGATGGCTTCTTATGCTGGTGGTATGAGTATTGCCTATTCTCAAGTGGGTGTGGCGCACGCCGTGAGTTATGGCCTGAGTTATTTATTGGGTACCAAACACGGAGTGGGTAACTGTATTGTGATGAATCATTTAGAAGAATACTATCCTGCCGGCGTGAAGGAGTTTAAATATATGGTAGAGAAAAACCAGATAGAAATACCACAAGGCATTTGCAAAAACCTGAGCGAGGATGATTTTGACAAGATGATGAACGTATCACTTGGCATGAAACCACTTTGGGAAAATGCCCTTGGAAAAGACTGGGAAAAAATCATGACCCGCGAAAAACTCCGCGCACTGTACGGTAAACTTTAATCAAAGAGCGCCGAGAGAAAATCGGCAAAATGCTCGTTTTGTTGATAGAACTGCAACCCATGTTCCCTTTGTTTATAAGGAGATTTGCGTTGTAGTTTTTTTGTGGTCAAACTGTCCATCTTCCTGGTCAGGGAAAAATCTACGCCAACGGTTTTGATTTTTGGGTTAATCTCTTTAATAGCCGCCATGGTCTTGGCTACTTCTCCTTTGTCATCGGCACCAAGTGCAGTGGATCCAAAATAACTGGCAAACAAACCACCCTTGGTTACGGCATAGTCAAAGTGGTTGAAACCAATGATCACACGTGTGATGGTAGGAGCCGTATTTTCCGGAATGGTATAATCTATATGATCAAAGACCTTGATCCCCTGAATGGCTGGAGCCAACATACCAATGCGAATGTCTTTCTGTTTGGGTGTGGCAATATTCTCAGAATGATATTCCCTTTCTAATTCTTCTTGAAAACGCTCGGGCCATTTACCTGGATTGAATAAAGCATGGGTTGCTACCGATGCACCCAGACTATGGGTCACAATAGTAAGCCGGGTATTGGTATTGAGTTTGTTCAAAATATTGCGTAGCCCCAAACCCACTTTGGCCGAATTGCTCTGGGCATAACTCCAGATATTGGTGAAGACGGGATTGTCTCCCAAGGCGGTAAGTCCATCCCAATAAACTTCTACAAACACGGGTTTGGAATGCAAATGAGCTTCTATATTCTTGCGCAGAGAATAATAAAAAGCATCGGGTGTGGGGTCATTGAATCCATGAATAAAAAGTACTAGGTCACGAGTGGTGTTTTGGGTCAGGTTCCGTTCTATATCACCAACAATACCTTTACGCACCACGTCTTGCATCCGCAAAAACAAACGCATGCTGTCTCTGTCCTGCAATTTATATTCTTGTCTAATGGCCAGCACTGACAAAGAATCGTATTTGGTTAAGGCCGTTTCAAGGGTGGCATATTCCGGATTGCTGTACTTGGCCAGTTTGCGTTTGTGCAAATGTTCCAAGTAAAAATAGTAAGGGTTAATCCGTAAGTCTGGTGGATAAAGAGCGCCCTCTCGGTCAAAATAGAGTTTGATTACACCGCTCTCATCCTTTCTAGGAATTTGTAGTACCTGTCTGGTCTTGACTACACAGGAACAGAAAAAACAGAAAAATAATAAGACGCTGTAACGCATGGGCAAATCTGGTTTTGGGTGCTCAGGTTGTTTGAACTTTAAATATAATGTAAAATGGATTTCTAATTGTAGCCTGAGGATAAGCGGGAATTTAATTTCTGTACTTTCGTGTTTCAATCCCATAACATGGCCATACGTATTTTTATCACCGGTGGAACCTTTGACAAGGAATACAATGAACTCAATGGGCAGCTCTATTTTAAAGACACCCATATTCAGGAATTGTTGAAACTGGGTAGGTGCCGGGTAGACGTAGACATCCGCACCCTGATGATGATTGATAGTTTGGAAATGACCCAAGATGACCGAGAGCTGATTTCCCGTCAGTGCCAATCGGCAGATGAATCCATGATTGTGATTACCCATGGCACCGATACCATGGCCGAGACCGCAGCCGTATTGGCCGCTGAAAACAAGGACAAAACCATTGTACTCACTGGCGCCATGATCCCCTATAAATTTGGCAGCTCAGATGGACTCTTTAACCTAGGAAGCGCTTTGGCCTTTGTGCAAGCTTTGCCAGTAGGGGTTTATGTGGCCATGAATGGCCGATATTTTCATTGGAACAATGTGCGCAAGAACAAACAAACCGGTGGGTTTGAAGAGATTAATAAATAATCCTCTTAAATACTGAGCACAAATAAAGACCATCGGCGCAGCCAAAACTAGCGTTCCAAATCTGCGGAGCGATACAGTCCGGTATAGTGGAGCACTTTTTTGAACAGTTCTTCTGGCAAAAATGGCTTGACCACAATATCATCCATCCCCATGGAATGAATCCGTTCTTCTACTTCCTTTGGAAGACTGGCCGTGAGGGCAATAATGGGGATCCGAATATTTTTTGCCCGCAAAATGCCGGTGGCGGTATAGCCATCCATCACGGGCATGTGCATGTCCATGAGGATCAATTTGTGTTTCTCAAGGTCTAAGATGTCTAGCGCTTCCTGCCCATTTTTGGCTACATCAATACTGGCGCCCCATCTTTCCAAGAAGGTTTGGGCCACCAAAATATTCACTTCATTGTCTTCTACTAATAGAATATTACAGCCTTTCAGCGGTTGGGACTCTTCTGTTGGGAGCTGGGTAAATAGCGCTTCATTGGTCTTGGCCGATTTGCACAATGGGAATTGTTGAACAAAAAAGAAACTAGACCCCTTGCCTTCCTCGCTTTCCAAATGCAGTTCAGAACCCTGCATTTCCAAAAGCTTTTTAGAGATGGCCAGCCCCAGACCCGTGCCGCCATAACCCCTTGAAGTGGAAGAGTCGGCCTGGGTGAATCGTTCAAAAATGAGTTTTTGTTTGTCTTTGGCTATGCCGATGCCCGTATCGGAGACCTTGATTCTGACAAAAGCCGTCTCTTCTTTTTGATCTACCAGTTTCAATGAAAGGGTAATAGTTCCCTTTTTGGTGAACTTGATGGCGTTGTTTACCAGGTTGCTGATGATCTGGGTGGTCCGGGTAGGATCTCCCATGACTTTGAAATTGAGTCTGGGGTCTATATCTAAGAGTACTTTGTTTTGCTGCTCCAAAGTATATTGTTGAAAGCTTTGAATAATATTTCTGGCCATATCGGCCAGGTCCATTTCTATCTGTTCAAAAGGAATCTTACCTGCTTCAATCTTGTTATAGTCCAAGATATTGTTCACAATGGAGAGCAGGTTATTGGCCGAGAAGACCATCACTTTCAAATATTCTTCCTGATCCTTTCGGGGACCATCGCGCAGCAAGAGATTACTTAGGCCAATCACGGAGTTGAGCGGGGTCCTGATTTCATGGCTCATGGTAGAGAGAAATTCACTCTTTGCCTGAAGCCCCTGCTCGGCCGCAACCTTGGCTGTCTTAAGTTGATTGGCAAATCGGTAGGAGAGAATCAGGGATTGTAGAAAGAAAAAGCTCACATAACCCATAAAGAGAATGCCTTTTTGGGGGTCTACCAAGCCAAAATATTCTAAGTCAATCAGCACAATCATGACCATACCCACGGCCGTGCTACAAAGCGCATAGATGGATCCAGGTAATTTATTTCTAGCAGCTCTGAAGTAGACATAATAGAGATAAAATAGAAAAAGGAACATGGAAATTAGAAAATAACTAATAAATCGGGTAAAAATCACCGATGGAAGGGCTAAAGTGGCTAAAATGTACAATCCGCTCCAACCTACCACCAACCACATCATTTGCTTGTGAAAGTACTTGGGATAGAGACTCCAAGTGTATAGCGCAAAGAAACCCACGGCCAAAAACAGACTTATATATTCTAAATGTATGGTTACCGTCCAGGGCAGGTTGGGGAAAATGGTATGCAACTCATAAAGACCCGTTCCAATAATGCGATAACTATAAGAAATGCAAAACAGCGAAAAATAGATAATCACTTTGTCATGTCTTCCAAAAAGGAAGAGCCCAAAGAAAAACAACCCCCCCATAAACAAACAGCCTGTGAGCAGGAGGTCATATGCAGCTTCCTTTTTGTCTTGGTTAATCAGGGTATCTTGGTTACCAATCTGTATGTCTTTATAGGGACCTCCCTTACTATGTTGATAGTTAGCCACTTGTAAAATCAGTTCCAAACTGTCACCTTTTAGGTCTAGTGCCATGGTGCTGGGAATCCATTTGGCGGTGGTGGTTTCCCTTGAACTATCTGGGTGTCCGTTATTGGCTAGGGGTTTTCCATTAGCAAATAACTGGAAAGAGGTATAAACATCTGGAATGTTAAGTGCCAGATGTTTGGGTCCATGGGGCAGGAGCACCAAGAGCCTATAACTGGCATATCCTTGGGCGTCAAGTGGTTGGTTGTTAAAATAGCTGTTATTCCAAATCTTGGGAAACTCAATATAAGCGGCATTTCCCGTTTGGGATTGGGGAGTCAGTAATTGCTTCCAATAAAACTCCCATTCACCTTTTAGCTTAATGGTTTGTTGGTTAAGGTCAACATTTCTAAGGTCAATCACCCCCTGTTTGGCTTGGGGGTCTACACCATCATAAGCCAAGCTTGGTCTGCTAAAGCACAAAGCAATAAGCAGCAAAAACACCAACTGCCTATGATATTGGAAGGAAAAACGCATAAGTTCTATTGGATTGACGTGAGAAAATAATCAATCAGGGGCTCAATAAATTTAGGCAAGTTTTGCGTAAGATGGTCATTAGCTTTGGGTTAAGTTCAAAAAAAAGCCATCCGTTGGGATGGCCTTATTAGGAAAGGGTTAGTAGTAACTGTTATTTTTTGGTTTCCAGCAGCTTGAAGAACTGGTCTAACTGAGGCAGGATCACAATCCTAGTTCTGCGGTTGGCGGCCCTACCTTCTGCAGTGGTGTTATCACCCAATGGCAGGTATTGACCCCTACCTGCAGCAGTCATGCGTTTTGGATCAAGACCATAAGTGTTTTGCAAAATGCGAACAACAGTTGTAGCGCGTTTTACACTTAGGTCCCAGTTGTCATTGATACCAGCGCTCTTAATTGCTACTGAATCAGTATGACCTTCTACCATGAATTCAATTTCGGGTTGAGCATTCAACACTTTGGCAACTTTACCTAAAACTTCTTTGGCTCTATCTGTAACATCATAAGAACCGCTCTTGAACAAGAGTTTGTCAGAAATGTCTACATAAACCACGCCTTTATCAACTTTAATATTGATGTCTTTGTCATCCAGGTTGCCAATAGCACCTTTCAGATTCATCACCAATGCCATATTCAAAGAATCTTTGCGAGCAATAGATCCTTGTAAGTCCTTGATATAAATATCTTTAGAGCCAATATTTTCCAAAGACTTTTTAATGCTTTCTGCCTGAGAACCGGTTACAACAGACAGGTCTTTCAACTGGTTCAACACCGTGTTGTTGTTCTGTTTTAGGTAGTCAACCTGATTTTTCAGGTCGGCATTGGAAGATTCCAAAGCAGATTTCTGTGTATTCAAGGCAGCAATCTTGCTTTTATAATCGGTTTGATCATCCTGGCAAGCCTTGTATTTTTCTTTTAATTCTGCATAAGCACCATTCAATTCGCCGAATTTGGCCTCGGCCTGTCTCATTTTTTTCTGGCTTACGCAAGAAAACAGGAATAGCGAAGCCACTCCCAGTACTAGATAATTTCTCGTTTTCATAACTTGGTTTTTACCGTAATTCCCATTGAAAACGAAACTGGAGGGCTAAAATTGTGCGATATGGCAGTTTTTGCGTTTAATTGACCAAATTATGATAGAATAAGAACGGATTCTGGCTGAGATTGCCATTTTTCATAGTTTTCTTGGTATTGCTGGTCAACCGATTTACGTTTGATTTTTAGGGTTGGTGTTAGGATTCCGTTGTCAATGGTCCACTCTTCTTTGAGTAAAACCATCTTGCTTAGTTTCTCGTGTTGCTCCAATTGATCATTTACTTTTTTCAGGTGTTCACTGAGCGCAAGGCTTAGGTTAGAAGCGTTTTCTTCCCTGCCTTGCGGCGATAAAATACAGATAACCAAGGCACTAGGAAGGGCATGACCCACCACACAGGCCTGATCAAGAAAAGGATGTTCTAAGATTTTGCTTTCAATGGGTGCCGGACTCACATATTTTCCCTTGCTGGTTTTGAACTGGTCCTTGGTACGCCCAATAATGGTTAAAAAGCCATTGGCGTCAATGGAACCCTGATCCCCGGTTCTAAGATAACCATCTATAAAACATTCAGCTGTGAGTTCGGACTCTTTATAATATCCCAACATAGAAGCCTTACTCTTAACCTGTATTTCCTGGTCCTCACCAATTCTTACTTCCACCCCTGGATAAGAAGTACCCACGGTTCCAAACTTGGTCTGCCCCTTTTTATTGGCATGTGATAAAGCCATATTCTCAGTCATCCCATAAGCTTCCATGATTTCAAGGTCCAGTTTTTTGTACCATTCAAGCAGCATTGGGTTAATGGGAGATGCACCTGTAAAAAGGAAATTTGCCCTAGAAAACCCTAGTTTTTTGCGTAAAATCCGCTTAAAAAGGGTAGAAATGACCGGAATTCGCAAAATTCGGTCCAATTTGGCTTGCGGCATTTTCTTCAAAATTTCCTCCCTCATTTTCTCCCAGATTCGGGGAACCGCCAGAAAAACGGTGGGTCTGGTAAATTGCAGGTTCTTAGAAAAACTGTCCATGGATTCAACAAAATACATGGTGCTTCCTGTAAAAATGGTACCACATTCAACCAGCATTTTCTCCGCCACATGGCAAAGTGGTAGGTAAGAGAAGAAGATTTCTTTTCTAAGAGTGGGGTTGGTTTGCAAAAAAGCATCCACCGCAAAACTCATGGCTTTAAATTGATGAACCACTCCCTTTGGCATGCCAGTGGTTCCAGAAGTATAAATAATACATGCTAAGTCTTCGGGGGTAATCAGCGGTTTACCTTGAATGGGTTCCTGTTTGCTGGTTAGGTCTGTCCAAATTTCAGTGCCAGCAATGGGGTAAAAAGGAAAACTGATTTGGGGCATGCCTGCTGGAACCGCCTGTTGCATCAAAGCTGGATTGTCTAGTTTGCCAATAAAGATCAACTGAGTATCGCTATGGAGTAAAATTTGGTTCAAACTCTGTGGGGTAGAGTTGGGGTATAAGGGTACCGGAACACATCCAGCCATTAAAATGGCCAAATCTGCCATTACCCAAAAAGCGCAGTTTTTGCTCAAAATGGCCACTTTATCACCCTTTTTTAGCCCTTTTTGCTCCAAAACAGCTGCCATTTTCCTAATTTCTGCTCCAGCACGCTTCCAGGAAAACTCCTGATAAACACCATTTACGGGCTCAGAAAGAAAAATTGCATCGGGCTTTTCTATTTCGTATTTGCAAAAACAATCAATAATAGATGGGGGGTTGTGGCTGTATTGCATGCGTTACTTTGAAGGGATGATTTGCTATATAGCGTTGTTATCTTGATTTGATAGTTGGTGATCCTGCTGCAAAAGATGGTCCAATCCCAATTCCGGAATCTTTCCCTTGATTGGAGCAAAGAACGAAATGATCTTTTTAAAGTCGGCTGCCTCGTCCTGGCCGGCAAAAAAAGGAGGAGCAATGCTGATTTCTTTTTTGGAGAAATCAAAGCCCACCATCACAATGGGTACCCCCGCTTTTTTGGCAATATGGTAAAACCCTGTGCGGAGCCTGTCTACTTTTTTGCGGGTACCTTCTGGCGATAAAGCTAGGATGAACTGGTCATGGGTTTGAAAAAGGGAAACCACTTGGTCCACCATTTTTTCCTTGTTGAATCGGTTTACCGGATAACCACCTGTGGCTCGGAACAGAAATCCAAAGGGTCCTTTAAAGAGTTCTTCCTTGCCCAAATAATGGGTATGCTTTAAATTCAGAACAGACCTGGCTGCCAGTCCTAAGGGAAAATCCCAAGCGCTGGTATGTGGTGCCACAATGAGCACGGCTTTGTCAATCCCCTTGGGAAAGGCATCGCGCACACGCCAGCCACTCAACCTAAAAGCGGTTTTCCAGAACCATCCCATGGGGCAATCGTTTTTTCTGTCAAACAAGTTAAGGGAAACATCCTAAAAACTGGATAAAAAAGGGCTATTTTATATGATTTTATCTGCATTTTGGGCTATTTAATCCCTTTTTTTGGTAAAATACAGATTTTCAACGCATCCATTATTAACCCAGTTAACAGAAAAATAATGTTTTTAAAATAGCAATTTTCTATTTATTAATCCGTTATTTACTATTAAATAATAGACCATGGCTAATTTTAGGGGCTTTATAGGATCAGAATTGCTGGCCATTAACCAGCACTTATCTTCTGTGAAAAACATGATTCCTGCCAAGGTAAAACTGAGCAATTTGGAACGCAGAAGCATGTTCAAACTGCACTTAAAGCGCAAGGATTTTGTAAAAGCCGCCCTGCTCCACATGCGCAAAAGCCCCAGTACGGTTCCCAGTTATCTAGACGTAACTGCCTGCAATAACCAGATGCAACTCTTTGAACAATACACGGAATTGTTGGGAGAAGTAGATCAACTTAAGAAACAATTGGAAGACGCTCGGTTATTATTGGGCAATGAAATCATGAAGCAAACCCGCTCTTATTTTCAACATACCAAGAACGGAGCCGCTGCCGGTCAACCCCAATTTGATCAGATTTTCCAATCTCTCAAACCATATTATGCCGTTGGTAGGAATAGCAAAATTCAAAGAGCATCGGTTGAGGAATCCTAAATAATCCTCTTGCAATCCAAACAATTTCCCAAACCTAGACCAAAATCCCTAGCCGCCTTTCATCCCTATTTGGGAATGGGATGAAAAAAATTCATACATATTTGTTTATCTTAATGCCTTCAATGTCCAATACTATCAACAAGAAACAACCTTTTAGACTAGACAAAGTGAACAGGAAAACCCTTTATTGGATTTTTCAGGCCTGTGGTTGGTTGGCCATGTTGTTCTATGAATTGGTCAATTATATTGGATTGGGTTTTTTCACCATTCCAGATTTTCTATCACTTTCTGGTCTGACCGTGATAGCCATGCTCTATACCCATCTGTATAGATATATTATTAACCAGAGCAATTTTTTCAAACATACCTACCTGATGCAGTTTTTCTGGATGCTGGTTTCATGGGTAAGCTTGTCCCTGATTATCCCACTCACAGGTTCTTGCCTGTTTTACCTAATTGACCATACTTCTAGAATAGTCATTTGGAACCTGAGCTTTTTCATGAACGTGATTAACTGGAGCAGGTACCTGGCAGTTTGGTTGTTAATGTACCATATTTCTAAATTCTTGTACCATAAGGCCAAGGCCGATGTTAAACAGTTACATACTGCTTTAGAGTTACAAACCGCCCAACTTGAAATCCTGCGTTTGCAGCTGAACCCGCATTTTCTCTTTAACGCCCTTAATAGCATCCGATCCCTGATCATCACCGATGGAGAACAAGCCCGAACAGCTACCACTCTACTTTCTCAACTGTTGCGTCATACCCTGAACTATGAAAAGCAACGCTTTATCAGTGTGCAACAGGAAGCGGATATTGTAAGAGACTATTTGGCCCTGGAAAAAATCCGGTTTGAAGAGCGTTTGGAATTCAATGTAGACGTTGACCCAGAAGCCCTTGAATTAATCGTACCCCCCAGCATCCTATTAACTTTGGCAGAAAATGCCATCAAACACGGGATTAGCAAATTGGTCAAGGGTGGACATGTAAAAGTAGAAGTCAAGAAAATTGGAGAGGAATTGTTTATCACGGTAGTTAATACAGGACAGATTCAACCCCAGGAAGACAAGGGAAGACAGGGTATTGGCATTGTTAATTTGAACAAACGCTTTAGACTTTTCTACTCCAATGCCCCGGTATTAAGTCTTACCAATATTAATGATCACCAAGTAGCAGCTATGGTGCAACTACCCATTTCAGGTCAACAATAAGAAAATCCCTTTCTTTGCAGCAAATCCATCACATGGACAATAGCCAGAACAAACTGATCATTATTACGGCTCCATCTGGGGCGGGTAAAACGTCCATTACGCGTTATCTTTTGGGTAAATACCCTAAACTGTCTTTTTCTATTTCGGCGGCTACCCGCAGTCCAAGGGCAGGAGAGCAAAATGGGGTGGATTACCATTTTATCAGTGAGGCAGACTTTAAGCAGAAAATTACCGAAAAGGCCTTTATAGAATGGGAAATGGTCTACGAGGGTAAGTATTATGGCACCCTACATGCAGAATTAGAGCGGATCTGGTCCTTGGGCAAAACCCCCATGTTAGACATAGACGTACAAGGAGCCATTCATGTGCAAGAACAATTCAAAGGAAGCAGTCTTTCTATTTTTATAGAACCCCCATCGGTAGCAGAACTCAAAAGAAGGTTGGAGAGTAGGGGTACGGAAACGCCAGAAACCCTAGCCACCAGGGTGAACAAAGCGGCTTATGAAATCAGCTTCAATCATATGTTCAACGTTTGTATTGTGAACGATGATTTGGACAAAGCCTGCGCAGAAACTGAAACCGTGATCAAAGATTTCTTAGGTTGGTAAGTTGGATTTGCTAAATTGAGCATCTAACAATTACCATATGCCATTTCAAAACAGAACCATCCTAATTACCGGCGCTAGCAGGGGAATTGGAAAAGCCATGGCTATCCGTCTTGCCAAAGAGGGAGCCAATATTATTATTGCTGCTAAATCAGTAGACGAAGATCCACGCTTGGGCGGTACCATACATTCAGCCGCTGCGGAAGTAGAAGCAGCGGGAGGAAAGGCACTTGCCGTGCAAGTAGATATTCGCAACGAGGAACAGATTCAACAAATGGTGCAACTTGCCGTAGAACGTTTTGGTGGCATTGATGTTGTCATCAACAATGCATCTGCTATTTCACTTACCCCAACGGAACAAACAGAGTCCAAGCGTTTTGACCTGATGCAGAGCATTAATGTGCGCGGTACTTTCTTGGTAGTGAAACACTGCTTACCTTATTTGAGAAAGGGAAAGAACCCACATATTATTACTTTATCGCCGCCCATTAACCTGATTCCAAAATGGATGGGCGGGCATATTGCTTATACCATTACCAAGTTCAACATGAGTATGTTGGCCCTGGGTTGGGCAGCTGAGTTCAAGGGTGCGGGTATTGCAGCCAATGCACTTTGGCCCAGAACCACTATTGATACTGCAGCGGTTCGGAATTTATTGGGAGGAGAAGCCCTGGCCAAAATGAGCCGCACTCCAGATATTATTGCAGACGCCGTGTATTTTATCCTAAAGAAAAATGCCTCACAATGCACGGGTAATACATTCATAGATGAAGAGGTACTAGCAGCTGAAGGCATTACCGATTTGTCAAAATATTCCGTTGTACCTGGTGCACAATTGTACCCCGACCTTTTTGTATAAATAAACTAGCTATGAGAAAATTGATTTGTACCGCATCCTTGAGTTTGATGATGATGTTGGCGCTGGCGCAGAAAAAAACCAAGACAGTTGCCCCTAGTCCCACCGACCTTTTAAAAACAGCTGCACTCCAAGACCTGCAAGCGGGTTATGAAACAGACAAAGCCACGGCTTTGCAAATCTGGAAATACGCAGAAGTGGGTTATAAAGAAGTGAAGAGTTCCGCCTTACACCAACAACATTTAAAAGAAGCAGGCTTTAGTGTAGAAGCTGGAGTTGCCGGTATACCAACCGCCTTTGTAGCAACTTATGGAAGCGGCAAACCCGTGATTGCCATACTTGCAGAATATGATGCTTTGCCAGGATTGGCTCAACAAGCAAGTCCTGAAAAAGCCTTGATTGCAGGACAAGACGCTGGTCATGGTTGTGGTCACCACTTGTTTGGAACCGCATCTGTTGCAGCGGGTATTGAAATCAAAAAACTCATTGAAGCCAAAAAATTAACCGGTACCGTAAAAGTATTTGGTTGCCCCGCTGAAGAAGGTGGTAGCGGAAAAGTATATATGGTGCGTGCAGGTTTGTTCAATGATGTAGACGTGGCGGTTCACTGGCATCCAGGAGACGCCAATAGTATTACCATGACATCGGCGCTAGCCAATACTTCTGCCAAATTCAGGTTCAGGGGTTTGAGTGCGCACGCATCCATGTCTCCAGAAAGAGGCCGCTCTGCACTAGATGGTGTTGAAGCCATGGACAATATGGTCAACATGATGCGCGAACACGTACCCCAGGAAACTAGGATTCACTATGTGATTACCGCTGGTGGTAGGGCACCCAATGTGGTCCCAGATTTTTCTGAAGTATTTTATTATGTGCGTCACCCCAAGCGTGACCAAGTGGTAGCCATTTTTGATCGCTTAGTAAAAACTGCTAAGGGTGCTGCCATGGGAACAGAAACCAATGTTGACTATGAGATCATTGGTGGAACCCATGACTTGCTCATCAACAGAACATTGGCAGAAAATATGCAACAGAATTTGGAGAAAGTAGGAGGCGTGCAATACAGTGCAGAAGAAATTGCTTTTGGTAAAAAACTACAAAGCAGTTTTACTTTTAAAGCCCCAGAAATTGCCAATGCAGCCACCGTAAAACCATTACAAGCCGTGATTGATGCAGGTGGTGGTAGCACCGATGTGGGCGATGTAAGTTATGCCGTACCCACTGTTGGTATGGAAGCAGCTACTTGGATTCCAGGTACACCAGCGCATAGCTGGCAGGCGGTTGCTTGTGGGGGAACTGAAATTGGCACCAAGGGTATGATGGTGGCTGCCAAGACCATGACCCTTACTGCTATTGATTTATTTACACAACCAGCATTGATTGAAAAAGCCAAGGCGGAATTTAAAGAAGCGCGTGGTGACTACCAATACAAAGCCCTGCTGGGCGATAGAAAGCCGGCGTTGAACTATAGGGATTAATTTTAGTGAAGAGTGAAGAGTGAAGAGTGAAGAATGGAGGAATAAGAAAGTGAAGAGTGAAGAGTGAAGAATGAGAAGAAGGAGAAAGTTAAGAGATAAGAGATAAGAGTGAAGAGTGGCCCACCCCGCCCTGCGGGCACCCCTCCAACAAGTGGTAGGGGAATTTAGAAGAGTGAAAGAAATATTATTTTATAAAAAAGGGCTGCAGATTTCTGCAGCCCTTTTTGTTTTGTTTTGTTTGTGGTTGGAGGTTTTGATTATTTTTTCTTTTCAAAATCTCCACCGTAAACAAGGATCAATTTTTTGGGATCAATGTATTTTTTCAAAGCCGTATTTACTTGTGGCAGCTTCAAAGAAGTAACTTGTTTTTCAAAATCGGTGTACCAGGTAAGGTCACGATTGAGGTATTGATAAGATTCCAACATGCTGGCCAATTGACCATCAACACCCAATCCAATCTTTCTACCCTGCATCCAAGAGTCAGTAGATTTTTTTAATTCATCTTCTGTGAAACCTTTGTCCAATGCTTTTGTGATTTCTTCTTTTAAAGCAGAGTCCAAACGGTTTTTGTAGATTGGATTAAAGATAGCGTATACACCCCACTGAGCTACTTTGTCATTGGAGCCGGCATTGAAGAATGATCCAGCGCCATAGCTCATACCTTCTGCTTCACGGAGTCTATTTGGAATCCTTGAAGAAAGAAAAGCACCACCACCCAATAATTCATTGGCCATGGTTAGAGCAGCATAATCAGGGTCTACGTCATTCATAGGAATATTCATAATTCCTAGTGCCATAGCGTTGGCTTTATCAGGGGTCAACACGGTTATGTCTTCACCTTTCACATCAAAATGTTGTTGGGGTACGCGTACAAAATTGGTCTTTGAATTCCAACCGCTAAATACAGCACTAATGGCTTTCTCTGCTTCAGCTGGGTCAAATTCTCCAACCAGTGCAGCAGTACCATTATTAGCACCATAATGACTAGTATAGAATGCTTCTAGGTCAGATTTTTTTACCGCATTCAAAGCAGCAATAGATTCATCTGCGTCTGAAGTATGGTAAATACTTGATTTGGGATAGCGCTCAGATTTTTGAGATGCTAAAATAGACGCACGGTATTGTGGATCATTTCTGTTGGCGTCTAATGAAGCTTTGCTTTGAGCAATCATTTTGTCTAATTCGTTCTGGTCAAAAGAAGGATTAGATAAGATCTCTTTGAGCAAAGTCATGCAATTGGCAAAATGCGCTTTGTCAGTATTAATATTAATGCTCACGGTATTACCACCGCCACCAATATTAATTTGAGATTTGATTTTGTCAAGACTATCGTTCAACTGTTTTTTGTTCAAGGTCTTGGTTCCATTACGCAACATAGAAGCGGTGAAACTTGAAACAGTAGCTAGATTGTCTAGGCTTTTTTCATTACCAATGCGGAGTTTGAAATTACCAATGATCTTCTCTCCTTTGGCTGGTTTTTTCAACAACGCATAACGGAATCCATTGGGTAATTTTTTGTATACCGTATTCTTTTTGATATTGGCAATACTGGTTTCAAAAGTCTCGGTTTGCTTTTTTACTTCCTTACCCTTGTAGTCTTTTACCAAAGCACTTACATCAGCAGTTGGTTCTACTTTTACGCGGTCTGGATTCTTGTCTGGAATAAACAATCCCCAAGTACGGTTAGATGGTTTGTAATATTTTTTGGCAACCGCTTGTACATCGGCCAGCGTTAGTTTTTCTAGACGATCCCTATTCAAGTAAAACAAACGCCAGTCTCCAGAACCAATGGCTTCTGTAAGCGTGATACTCAAACCAATGGTATTATTGGTGGTGTTTTCAACGCGTTTGATCAAGGCGTTTTTAGCACGGTCCAATTCTTCCTGACTAATGCTGGTGCTACCAATTTGATCTAGGGTAGACATGAACACGGTCTTGGCGGAATCAATGCTTTTCTCTTTTGGAACCTCGGCTTGTATATAAGTAAAACCGGGGTCTTGTAACCAAAGCATGTCTGAGCCAATACCGGTTGCCAATTTCTTTTCAACCATGGCCTTGTATAAAATGCCAGAAGGGTTATTGGTTAAAATATGCATCAGGGCTTGGTTGGCAACAAAGTCTTTGTCAGAATAAGCAGGAGTATGATAGAGCATACCCATGTATTGGATATCGCCCACGCGCTTTAGTTCTACATAACGTTCACCGTCTTGCACAGGCTCCACGGTATAAGTGTTTTGTAAAACACGGGTTGGTTTTGGAATGCCTGCATAGAATTGTTGGATCCACTGCAAAGCTTTGGCCTCGTCAAATTTTCCACCCACCATCAAAATAGCATTGTCTGGTTGGTAGTATTTTTTATAAAAAGCACGCAGGTTTTCTACGGGTACTAATTCAATATCTTCCTTGCTACCAATGGTTGATTTACCATAGTTATGCCAGAGATAAGCAGTAGACATGATGCGCTCTTGTAATACACCACCTGGGTCATTCTCCCCAGACTCAAACTCATTACGTACCACGCTAAACTCTGTCTTCAATTCTTCTTTCAAGATTTGGCTATTCACCATTCTATCTGATTCCATGTCAAGCGCCCATTTCAGATTCTCATCACTTGCGGGCATGACTTCATAATAATTGGTACGGTCATACCAAGTAGTACCATTGGCTTCTGCGCCTTTGTCTGCAATGGCTTTCTTAATTTCTTTGTAACGCTTAGAAGTCTTGAACATCATGTGTTCTAGCAAGTGTGCCATACCGCTTTCTCCATAACCCTCGTGTCTTGAACCCACCAAATAAGTGATGTTCACCACCAAGTTGTTTTGAGAATTGTCTGGTACAAGTAGCACCCTTAACCCATTGCTGAGTTTGTATTCTTTGATTCCCTCTACCTGGGTAACCAGTTTGGGAGCACCGCCTGCGGCGGGTTTGGCATTTTGTGCGTTCAATGCGGTCAGGGACAACAGACCGCAGAACAGGAAGCTGCTGAGTTGTTTCATATAATGGATGGTTGGTCTTACAATTTTAGGTCTTCAAAAAAGGGAAACAAAAAACCCCCAAATTAGTTTCATAACTGGGGGTTCTCAAATGTAAACATTTATTAGAAACACTAGAATCTCAATACTAAAATTGTTTTAGTAGGGCTATTAAGAAGCGGATTCAGTGTCTTTGTCAGTTGCTTCTTCGGTTTTTTCAGGTCGCATTTGTGGGAACAACAACACGTCTTGAATGGATGCTTGGTTGGTCATAAGCATGCACAAACGGTCAATCCCAATGCCAATACCTGAAGTTGGTGGCATGCCATATTCTAGGGCGCGCAAAAAGTCATAGTCAATAAACATGGCTTCGTCGTCTCCGCGTTCCATGAGTTTGGCCTGTTCTTCAAAACGCTCGCGTTGGTCAATAGGGTCATTCAATTCTGAATAAGCATTGGCAATTTCTTTACCATTCACCATGAGTTCAAATCGCTCTACCAAACCGGGTTTGCTGCGGTGCTTCTTGGTTAGTGGACTCATCTCTACAGGGTAGTCAATGATGAATGTGGGCTGTATATAGGTATGCTCACTGGTATTGCCAAAGAGTTCATCAATCAATTTACCCTTACCAATATTGTTGGGAACAGAGATATTTAGTTGTTTGCAAACATCGCGCAAGCCAGCTTCATCCTTATCACTCACGTCTATGCCTGTGTTCTCTTTAATGGCATCCAAAATGCTGATGCGTTTAAAAGGGGCTTTGAAACTGATGATCTTGTCTCCCACTGGAACCTCTGTTGTGCCGTGCAGGGCGATGGCTATTTTCTCAAATAACTGTTCGGTGGTTTCCATCATCCAGAAATAATCCTTGTAGGCGGTATACCATTCTAACACGGTAAACTCTGGATTATGTGTGCGATCCATTCCCTCATTTCTAAAGTTGCGGCTAAATTCATAGACCCAGTCAAAACCGCCCACAATCAATCTTTTCAGATAGAGTTCATTGGCAATCCGCATGTATAATGGAATATCCAATGCGTTGTGGTGAGAAATAAAGGGTCTGGCAGCTGCTCCACCGGGAATGCTTTGCAACACGGGGGTATCTACTTCTAAAGCACCTTGTGCATTTAAGAACTCACGAATGGTGTTGACCAATTTGGTTCTTTTGACAAAGGTTTCCCTTACTTGGGGGTTCACAATTAGGTCTGCATAGCGCTGACGGTAACGGAACTCGGGGTCCGTTACAGCGTCAAAGACATTGCCTTCCTCGTCACGTTTCACCACGGGAAGTGGCTTTAAAGACTTGGTGAGAAGGGTTAATGTTTGGGTATGAATAGAGGTTTCACCGGTTTTGGTAATAAATACATATCCGGTAGCGCCAATAATATCACCTAGGTCCAAGCCATTTTTTACAACATTATCCCAGAAAGACTTGTCTTCTTCTGGGCAGAGGTCGTCTCTTTTGACATAGAGTTGGATAATGCCCTTGCTATCTTGAATCTTGATAAAGAATACCTTACCCTTGTCATTGATGCTCATGATTCTTCCGGCCACACAAACAGCGGCAAACTGATCCTTGGTTTCTTCAGTGAACTGATCCTTGATCTCCGTAGAAAAATGGGATACGGGATACAAGGGTGCAGGATAGGGGTCAATTCCCGCAGCTTGTAATTTTACTAGCTTTTCCCTGCGGATCAATTCCTGCTCTGACAAATGGTTTGAACTCATAATTTTCTTTTGCTTGGAACCCGCAAAAATAATGCATCAAACCGATTTGCCGCCAAACAGTTTTTCTCTGATTTCCTGCTCTGATAATGGAATCATTTCTCCGGGTTGCATCTTGTCTAAGAAAATGCCTTCTATACTATTGCGCACCAATCGCAAAGTGGGGAATCCAACTTTGGCTGTCATCTTTCTAACCTGTCTATTTTTTCCTTCTGTTAAAATGAGTTCTATCCAAGGTGCTGGAATTTCTTTTCTAAATCTTATAGGTGGATTTCTTGCTGGAAGTTCTGGATCCTGTTCTAATATTTTTGCAAGCAAGGATTTGCATTGATGCAATTTTCCATCCACATTTATTTCAACACCTTTTTTTAATTGTGCAATAGCTTCATCAGTAATGGCACCATCAACTTGTACCAAGTAAGAACGTTGGTGTTGAAAATTGGGATGTAATAAACGATGGTTGAGTTGTTTGTTATTGGTGAGCAATAACAAACCTTCACTATCAAAATCTAATCTTCCAACAGGATAAACATCTTTGGGAACTTTAAAAAAATCAGACAAAGTTTGCTTGTCTCCCTCTGGTGAAAACTGTGAAAGTACTTGGAAGGGTTTGTATATTTTAAAGTACTGATGCATATAAAACAAAAGTCCCGCAGAAGCGAGACTTTGTATATAGATGGGTTAGTAAGTACCAGGAAATTAAATTTCCTTACACAATATTAAATAACCTTTTTACCAAAGCAAAATTTTTTTTGAACAAGTTTATTAACATTTTTCAAGCTGGTTGTGAATTGTCCGGCATTCTAGCCCTTTTGCAACAAGCATTTTCTAAGAAATCAGGAAGGTATTTTGTTTGCATATTCTTTTTGTAATGTTCTGAAACATTTATGAATAAAGGGTTTCAGCAGATGCTTGTTTTTTAGTTTACTAAAATAATGGATTAAAAAATCTGTTAGAGAAATGAAAAAAACCTACTGGTAAAAGGGTTTTTGGAAGGAAAAAAAATTTCTGCAAAGCGCCAGCCATTACCTTTGAATTGCACAAAAAATAGCATTATGCAATTTCCCGCACCCGTTTCTCTTGAATGGATGGCCAATTTAATTGGGGCCGAATTGATTGGTAATCCTGCTGCTGTTGTTGCAGGAATTAATGAGATTCACAAAGTTGAACCCGGTGATCTTGTTTTTGTAGACCATCCCAAATACTATGATACTTGTTTGAATAGTGCGGCTACGCATATCATCATCAACACAAAAGACGTAACTGTACCAGCAGGAAAATCTTTGTTGGTAGTAGCAGAACCATTTGAAGCCTACTTAAAAATTGTGCGTCACTTTAAACCATTTTCTCCTGCGCATCAATCAATTAGTGATGATGTAAAAATTGGAGAAGGATCAGTGATTATGCCCAATGTGTTTATTGGAAAAAATGTAGTGATTGGAAAAAACAGCATCATTCATCCCAATGTTTCTTTGTTAGACGGAACCATTATTGGTGACCATGTTGTGATACAAGCAAGCACGGTAATTGGTAGTGATGCATTTTATTACAACACCAAAAAGAACCGTGATGTTTGGTACAAACGCATGGAAAGTTGTGGCAATGTAGTGATAGAAGACTATGTTGAAATTGGTGCAGGTTGTACCATTGATAGAGGCGTAACTGCAGAGACAAGAATTGGTGCTGGAACCAAGATGGACAATATGGTGCATATTGGGCATGATACCAGTGTAGGTAAAAATTGCCTCTTTGCAGCACAAGTGGGTATTGCTGGTGGAACCATTATTGAAGAAGGGGTTGTGCTCTGGGGGCAAGTAGGTGTAAGTAAAACGCTGACCATTGGTGCAAATGCGGTGGTGCTGGCTCAAAGTGGAGTTCCTTCCTCACTAGCTGGTGGAAAGACTTATTTTGGATATCCGGCGGAAGATGCGTCTTTGAAAAGAAGGGAATTGGTTTGGATTAAGCGGATTCCGGAGCTTTGGAAGAAAGTGATGGATAATAAGTGAAGAGATAAGAGATAAGAGTGAAGAGTGAAGAGTGAAGAATGCAGGAAGATTGAGGTAAAGAGTGGAAGAAGGAAGAAAGTGATGGAAAATAAGTGAAGAGATAAGAGTGAAGAGTGAAGAGCGAAGAGTGAAGAATGCAGGAAGATTGTAGTAAAGAGTGGAAGAAGGAGGAAAGTGAAGAAATTAAAAGCCCCGCAATCATTCCATTGCGGGGCCTTGTTTGGACTTATTGAACCGTCTTGCCAAAATAATTGGGTTCATAGGATTCTCCTTGGAGCATCTTGAGTAGGTCTTTTTCAATGGATTCTTTGGGATACTCAATGAAGCGACCAATTTCGGTTTTGTCTTTGTATACAATGAGGGTGGGTACTCGAACAATGTTTTTTCCTTGCTCTTCATGGCCTGGACTTTTCTTGTATTGTTCAGGAGTATTGTTTACAAAAACCAATTGCAGTTTGCTACTATCAAAACCGGCGTCTGCTAAGATCTTCAGCATGCGTGGCACTTCTCTTCTACTATCGCCACACCAAGTGCCTAGAAAAATTTGCAGGGTTTTGCCCTTTAGTAATTCCTTGATTTTGGGAATGCGCAAACTATCTGGTTGGTAGGCTTGGTAATTGGGAAGGAACCAATCAGCAAATGGCGCTTGACGCAGGTCTGCTATTGGATGAACACCCAATAAATGCGTTATTGCTGGTGGGTTATTTATGATTTTGCTATTGTTAAGGTTATTATTGCCAGTAACATTATTACTGTTATTGTTTTTGACTAGTTGAGTAGCAGTGTTTGTTTGATTGGTGGGCGCGTTGGTTTGAACCATACGAGTATGGTTACAGGAGATCAGCCACATAGTGACGATCACCAGCATGAATGGTTTCATCTGATGTTAATTAGATTTGATAAATAGGATTTACTGATATGTAATCCTATGCCTTTGGTGGATGAAACACAGATCCTTGGTGCTGGTTGGGAATGCGGTTGTTCTGTTTGATTTGAAAGCTTGCAGTAGTTGTATGTAGGGATGATTGAAACTGGAATTTTTCTTGAGCCAAGTATTTCCAGTCTGTTTTTTGCTCTAGGTTTTGTTGTTTTTCTGATTGACCATCTGTGCTTGGATATGGCGCTACGTCTATGATATTAGTACATTCACAAAAGCGCGGGTCTTCATTCATCATGGCCTTAAAGGAGCAGTCTGCATAGAGCAGCATCTTTGCATAAGGTGGTGCAAAAAGGGCTAGGGATAATATGACTGCTAATAGGTTTTTCAAACTAGGTGCTACTACAAATTAATGAATTCAGTTGATTCTTAGATCAACTTTTAATAATGGGTTATAAAATCAGTTCACTAAAATGCGGTGTATAGGGCTTGCCTGTTAAGATTTTCAACAGGTCTTTTTCAAATGATTCTTTGGGTGCATCAATAATGCGGCCAATTTCTTTCTTGCCTTTGTAGAGAATATAGGTAGGCACGCGTACAATGTTTTTACCTTCCTCTTCATGCCCCGGACTTTGGCGATTCATGGTGCCGCTATTGTTTAAAAAGATCAGTTTGAATTGACTACTATCTACTTCAGCTGCTTTTAAAATTTTCAAAACTCCCGGCATATCGGCACGGCTTTCACCACACCAAGTACCTACAAAAAATTCCATCCGCTTGCCTTTGAATGCTTTTTTAATAGCTGGGATCAGGGAACTATCTACTTGGTATTTTTCAAAATTTGGGATGAACCATTTGCCAAATGGTGCTTGCTCCAACAATTTGGGTGAAGATGCTCCTAAGAGTATGGCAGGTTTTTGTTCAGCTGGATCTTGCGCAGTTTGAGCATGCAAGAAATGTCCATGCAATAAAAGGCATGCAACAAAAAGTATGGGATATGCGATGGTTTTTTTCAAAGGAATTTGCTTCCTACAATTTATGGATTTTTTTCAACTCAGCGCAGATGCGGTTAATGGAATCAACTGGTGCCTGGTATTGAAAACTGGGAAGAGCTTTTAATAATTTACTATTGTCAAAAACCACTTTAGCCCTTGCTGTGCGCGATGTTTCTTTGGTGAGCAAGGGTTGTTTACCAGTGAACATAGACTTGATGCCTTCTAATCGCCAAACAATTTCTGCTAATAATGGACTCACTTTTAAGTGTGGTCTTTTTTTGCCAAATCCATCTGCAATCATATTGAATACATCGCGATAGCCTAAATTGGCTCCGCTCAAAATATAACGTTGTGCGCTAAGCTCAGATGCCATTAGCGCCTGCATAGCAGCTACAACATCTAACACGTCTACAAAACCACTGCTTCCCTCTGTGTACCAAGGAAACTGGTCATAGGCAGATTTAAAAATGGCAGAAGAGCCCTTGGTCCAATCACCGGAACCTAGTATGATTACGGGATTTACAATCACTGCATTCAAACTCTCACCAATGCCCCTCCAGACCTCCATCTCGGCTAGGTATTTGGTTTTGCCATATTCGCTATTAGAAGTTTCTTCTGTCCAATCCATGGTCTCGTTAATAGCCCCATCTGTTCTGATTCTTCCCAGTGCTGCAACAGAACTCACAAAGACCATTTTTCTAATGCCTGCTTCTAAAGATGCGTTCACTATATTGGCCGTGCCCTCAATATTTGTCAAGTGCATGGCGTCTTGGCCCTTGGCACTAAAAGAAACAATGGCTGCGCAATGATAGACTTCTGTAACCCCTTCCATGGCCGCTTCTAAAGCAATAACGTCTAAGATATCGGCCTGAAACCAGTTAACCTTTTCTGCACCTGGAATGCTTGGAATAGTAGTTCTATAAAGGGCCCTAACAGATTCTCCCTTTGATACCAACTGGCTAACTAGGTGTGAGCCTACCAATCCTGTTGCGCCGGTTACTAATATCATCAGGTCTTTTTTTAGGGGTTTAAGTTATTGGCATTTGATACAGGTACCACTGGCTACTAAATCTAGTTGATGCACTTGGTATCCCGATGGTAATTGCACTTTGGGAACCGTAACATGATCTAGACAATAAGTGGTACCACAAGTATCGCACATAAAATGTACGTGGTTGTCATGGTGATGTCCTTCTGTACATGCGTCTTTGCAAAGAGCGTATCGCACAGAATTATCAGCAGAGGGAATGGTATGCAGAATCCCTTTTTCAACAAAAGTCTGCAGTGTTCTATAAATAGTTACACGGTCAAATTCGTCACCGCTATGTTGTTCAATATCGGCGTGAGCCAAAGCTGCTTTGCGTTCTAAGAAGAGCTCAAGAATTTTCTTGCGGCTATCCGTAACACTTAACTGGCTTCTTTTTAAGGTATCAATAATTCTTGGATGCATGATTTACCTAGGGTTGTTATTGAAAATCCCATTGACAAAATTGCCCGTGCCGGCTTTTTCATCCAACAAGATACGGATGTCTTTTTTGAGTTGTTCCAATTCGGCGCTTTTCAAACCATCATAGACCTGTCCGCGTACTTTGCCGTCTTTGTCTACCAGTGCAAAAAATTGGGTATGGATAAATTGGTCTTCAATTTTGTCCAAGCTGTTTTTGGGATCATCCAATAAATATGCGCTCCGCGCGATATTATACAAGCTATCTTTTCTACCGGTCAAGAACTGCCATTTGCGGGTATCGGCACCTAGCGAATCTGCGTATACTTTCATACGGGCAACCGTATCTCTCTCGGGGTCGCAGGTATGAGAGAGGATCATAAAATCTGGTTCGTCTTTGAAAGCCGCAAAAATGTCTTTCATATTGGTATTCATCTTGGGGCAGATGCTCTTACAATTGGTAAAGAAATATTCTACCACGGTTACCTTGCCCAACATATCTCTATCTGTAAAGGGAAGACCGTCTTGGGTAGTAAATTGAAAGGGTTTGGTATAACTGATCACCGGCAATTTGGCGCGCCAAAAATCATTACCACGGAATAGGAAAAAGTAAAATCCCAAGACCAAGACCACAAAAAACAAGAGATAGGCAACCAGTTTCTTACTCATAATTAAAAAGTTGGCACAAAGGTAGGGAGGGATGGGCTTACCGCAGCAAAACAGGGGGGAATCCTAAAATATTTTGCAACAAAGTTGCATTTGTGTATATTTGCCCTTCTAAACATGTCAATCAAGATCAATTGGGACGCATTGGGGATTACCACATCTGTAGCTTGTGCCATTCACTGTGCCATTCTGCCCCTGTTTTTGAGCTCCCTTCCACTCTTTGGGGTGAATATCATTGACAACCTGAGATTTGAGTATTTTATGGTGGCCCTTGCTTTTGTAGTGGGGCTTTATGCTTTATACCACGGCAGGAAAAAACACCACCACCGTTACGAGCCCATTGTACTGTTTACCATAGGAATTCTATTGCTCTTAGCAAAAGTAATCTGGCACCAATGGCAATTATGGCTGCTTTTTCCAGCAGTGGCTTTTATTGTGGCTGGGCACTGGCTCAATTTTAGGTATTGCCGAGTACATAACCACGCCCATGCAGATGACTGCAACCATTAATGCTTATGCTACGGTATAACTGGTAGCCCCGTCTTTCTCGTCTTTTAGTTGCACACCCAAAGCTGCCAATTCATTTCTGATTTTGTCACTGGTCATAAAATCGCGTTTGCTCTTGGCGTCTTTTCTAATGCTGATCAAGAGTTGCAATACCCCGTCTAATTGGGCACCGTCTCCTTGGCGCTCGCTCACCAAACCAAAGACGTCTTCTAAATAGACTTTCAATTGGGTTTGTAATAAACTTAAGGTTTTACTGCTGATGGCTGTTTCTGGAATATGCTTGTCTTTGATAGAATTGATAATAGATGCTAGGTCAAACATATTGGCTAATACTTTGGCCGTGCTAAAATCATCATCCATAAAGGCGTCAAATTCTTGCACCAGTTGCTGCACTTTTTCATCCAATGCTGCGTCTGTTCCAGGCTGATCTGTAATAGCATATTTGGCAAACCATTCGTGTGCCTCCCATAATCTTTTAAAGGCTTTTTCAGAAGCTTGCAAAGCTTCATTGCTAAAGTCTAGCGTACCGCGATAATGGCTTTGCAGAATAAAGAACCGCACCGTCATAGGAGAATAAGCCTGCGTTAAAACCGGGCTGCTACCACTAAATAATTCAGTAAGCTTAACCACATTGTTATAACTCTTGCCCATTTTTCTACCCTCAATGGTAATCATATTATTGTGCAACCAATAACGCGCAGGGGTTTTGTGATTGCAAACCGTGCTCTGTGCAATCTCGCATTCATGATGCGGAAATTGTAAGTCCATACCACCACCGTGAATGTCAAATTCCTGACCCAAATATTTACTACTCATGGCCGAGCACTCAATATGCCAACCCGGGAAACCCTCTCCCCATGGGCTATTCCAGCGCATGATATGTTCTGGCGGGGCCGATTTCCAAAGAGCAAAATCGTTTCTATTTCTTTTTTCGTCTTGGTTCTCTAGTTCTCTGGTGGTATCTAATTGCTCGTCAATATTTCTACCACTTAGCATACCATATGGCTTGCCAACCTTAGAAAAATCGGTATTGTATTTTTCAACGTTAAAGTACACAGAGCCATTGGCTTCATACGCGTAACCATCTGCGATGATTTTTTTAATCATCTCAATCTGCTCAACAATATGACCTGTTGCAGTTGGTTCAATACTTGGAGGCAGGTTGTTAAAACGGCTCATGGCCCAATGATAGAGATTGGTGTATTTCTGCACCAGTTCCATGGGTTCCAATTTTTCCAAAATGGCTTTGCTACTGATCTTGTCTTCAGCTGCTCTTCCTTCTTCTTCAAAGTGACCAGCGTCTGTGATATTGCGCACATAACGCACTTTATAACCCAAGTGCATGAGGTATCTATAGACCACGTCAAATGTGATAAAAGGACGCGCATGACCCAAATGGCTTTCTCCGCTTACGGTTGGTCCGCAAACATACATTCCCACATAGGGTGGGTTAATGGGATTAAAGTCTTCTTTTTGTCTGCTAAGTGAATTATATACTTTGAGTGACATGTTTGTTACTTGAAAAGATTGGAAAATGGTTGGGTTGTCTGCAATAAAATAAGGGCTGAATTAACAGCAGCAACAACAACAGCAGGTATGACTTAGGAAAAACATGGACTGCAAGATACGGGATTTTATTTTTTCAGACGCAGATCTGTCACCAACATCACGTGGTCAGAAAGGTCTTCGTCTACCATATCAAATTGGCGCACGGAGAAATGATTGTCTACCAGAATATAGTCAATGCGTAATGTGGGGGCAAGGGAAACAAAGGTTCGGCCAATGCCAAAGTCTTTTTTAAGAAAAGTGTCCTGCCAGTCTCCTTTGATATTAAAATAGGTATAGGAATTGGGCACGTCGTTGAAATCACCGCAGACAATACTGGGAAAGGGGCTTTTGTCTCTTGCTTCCCGCACTAGGTCTGACTGAATGCCCCTTCTAGAAAAAGCCAGTTTCATTTTTCTAAAAAGATTCTTTGAAGCGCTAACGGTTTCCTCATCCTGATCCCGGATCCTCTCAATATCGGCATAGTCATTTTTCTGAAACTTAAATGACTGTAGATGGGTAGTAAAGACACGAATGGTGTCATCCCCTTTTTTTATATCGGCATGAATCAGGCTTTCTGCAACAGGATATGCCACCCTTCCAGTATCAATAATGGGATACTTAGAAAAGATGATACTACCACTCAAGTAATCGCCCTTGTTGCGCAGATAGTCTTTTGAAAAATAATGGTAAGGATGGGTTTTACTAAACAAAGCAATATTGTCTACACTGCTCAAACTGGTATTAAATTCTTGCAGACAAATAATATCGGGTTGGAGTTTTAAAATGCTTTCAGCCACATCTGTTCTAATCAGTCTTCTGGTTTCTTTGTTCTGTGTTAGTCCATTAAAACTTTGCACATTCCAATCAATCACACGCATATTTAGCTCGTGCTTTTTCTTGGTGAATCCAGCGCCTGCATGCCAAGCAAACACCACTTCTATTTGTTGCCAACCCAAACAAAGACTTAAAAAAGGTAACCAAGCAATTACTGGTTTTACAATCAACCAGAAAATCATGGCAAAGAATAATAGCATTACTAGGTATGGCACAATCAAACCCGTGAATCCATTTAACCACCAGTTTGCGGGATTTACATAAGGAGATAGGCATGCTACTAGAAACAAAATGACTAGTAACAAGGTAATAGAAAGACAGAGGGTTTTAAACGCGCGGCGAAAAACGTTTTTTGCCATGCCCACAAAATACAAAAAATCAGGGTTTCAAATGAATATCTGTAATAATGGGCAAGTGATCACTCTCATGAATGCGGGGAGTCTTGACCTGTTTGGTAGCTATATCCTTGCTTGTCAATAGTACATCTATGCGTAAAGTAGGAGAAAGACTGTCATAGGTTCTTCCAAAACCAAAACCTTTTTCTAGAAAAGCATCGTTCAAACCCTTTCTCAAATATTGGTAAACAAAACTGGAAGGAACTGAATTTAAGTCGGCGGTAAAAATGAAGGGCAACTTACAACTGTCTAAACTGCGCTTCACCATTTGCGCCTGTTGTACGTGTAATCTGTCAAAAAAAGCCATGCGATAGAGCTTGTCTTTTTTCATTAAAATCTCTTTGTTTCTGTCTAGAAACTTAAGATGGTTCACATTGGTTTCATCCATTACTTCTACGTGAATATTCATAGAAGCCAAGTGGGTATTATATACCCGCAATACTTTGTTGGGTGTTTGAATATCTGCGTACTGTAAGGATTCCGTGAGATTGATATTGGTAAAGGGTACCGATTGTCTGTTTAAAAATGGCCAACGTGAAAAAATAATTACCCCATAATTGGCATCGGCCTCGCTAAAAAAATGATAGGGTAAACCAGTAAAAGATTTAATGGAATCAATAGTGGGTCCAAATTTACCCCAGTGTAGTTCTGAAAAGTCTTGTAAACAAATGATATCAGGTTGTTGGGCCTGCATATACTGAATCATGTCTAAGGCCTTAGGGTCTTTGTCTGTGGCATCAGTATTAAAATTATTCACGTTCCAAGACAGTACCCTAATAGAACCAGAATCCTTGCTTGCCTGAAAATCCTTGCCTGGATGAAAAGCAAAAACGCTGATGATGTTTTGATAACCCAGTGCCAAACAGATGATAAAAACTGGACTATATTTTCTAAACCAAATAATGGCAATAATGGTCCAGCCAAACATAGCTACTAAGACAATTGGAAAAAAGAGTGCGGCAAAACTTAGGTAATGCCAGTCAATGGGACTGATATAGGGTGTAAGACAGGAATAGAGATAAACAAGCGTACAAACAATTCCTCCCAAAAAAACGATGGATTTGAATATGGTGCGGATGCTACTCATAAAAGGTCTTCCTTGCTAGCTCTTTTTAAAAAAGCTTTTTCCTCATCGGTCAAGAACTGGTATCCTTGTTGGTTAATCTTGTCTAGGATCTCATCCAGTTTCTGTTGGGTAAGGTTGGGCGTTTTTTCAAATGGCTTTTTACCGGTTTGATAAAAATGTTTGTCTGCGCTCTTGGTATTCTTGTGTTTCTTTTCTGGGCTAAATAAGTCATCTAACCATTCCCATAAACGGGTCATCCAAGCACCCCAATCAGCACCTCTGCGCAATTGTCTAATATACAAAAAACCTATCGCGCCGCCGCAAAGATGGGCCGCACCCATGCCTGCACTGCTAGAAGCTAGGGTAGCAAAATCAATGGCCACAAAAATGACCATCAATACCCAAAGCGGAATGCCTCCGTTAATCAAAGGGAAGATTCTATAATCCGGCGCCAAAGTAGTGGTAGCAACAGCAACGGCCATAACGGCGGCGCCTGCTCCCATCATGGGTTCAATGGTCTGAATATGATTAGCTAAAACTGGAAATAGGTTCACGGTTAAAAAGAAGACCAATCCCCCTACAAAACCACCATAGAGATAAATAGGAATCAGTTTATTATTACCCGTCAGGTCTTGGAGTATATAGCCAAAGCACCAAAGCCAAAGCAAAGAACTGATCAAACCCCAGATACTACCATGGGTAAACATATAGGTTAAGAGGGCCCATGGTCTGGTGGCTAGTTTTTCTCCCATCCCCGGAAGGGTAAACCAATTCTGTATTTGTGTATAAAAGAATTCAATGGGAATCTCTGAGAGATAGTAGATGATCTTGATAAAAGTAAGGAATACAAATACCAAGAGGTTAATGGCCACCAAGTATACCAAGGCATTATTGTCCTGTCCTAGGAGAATTCCCCGATTGGTTTTATACGTGTTTTCTGCCATAATTGAAGATTGTGAACTGTACTGGTATCAATAAAACGTTTTTCTGTTCTTTTTGTTCCAAGTCATGACAATGAGTAATCCTACAATGGCTCCACCAACGTGTGCCCATCTTGCTACATTGTCTCCTCCACTGTTCTGAACAGCATAGTATAATTCGTAGGCAAAATACCCAATCCCCAACCATTTGGCTTTTACCGGCACCAAAAAATACAGATAGATATAGGTGTTGGGAAACAAATAAACAAAGGCTGCCAACAAACCAAAAACCGCTCCACTGGCACCAATAGTAGCCGTGTTTAGGTTGGCTTCATAATAGGACTGAATCCAGGTCATGAGGGTATTGGTTGCTTGTACATCAGTAGGATTGGCAATTACTTGGTTGGCCAATTCCAGTTGATTACCTAATACCCCAGGGTTATGGTCATTGAATGCGTGCAGGGCTTTTGCAAATCCAACTCCGGATCCCTGAGCTTGAACCAAGGCGGCCCAATCGGCCATGAGTGGAATCACTTCATAACTTAAAAAGAGCAAGTGCATCAGGGCCGCACCCAATCCGCAAATAATATAAAACAAAAGGAACCTAGTGGGTCCCCAAAGGTTTTCCAATACAGAACCAAACATCCAAACCGCAAACATATTTCCGAAAATATGCCAGAAGTCTCCGTGCAGAAACATATGGGTAACCAGTTGCCAAGGACGGAACAAACTACTCTGCCAAGCGTGAAGGGCCAAGATATTGTCTAGGGAAAAACCTGCGGATGACTTGAAGGTAATTTGCGCCAAATAGAAAAGACCGTTGATGATCAACAGGTTCTTGACAATGGTGGGCAGGATTTCAAATCTACTGGGTCTGAATTCGGTCATGTGTTAAGGGATCAATTGGTACGCAATTTTAGTTGCACCACGTTTTCTATATGCAAGGTATGAGGAAACATGTCAACAGGTTGTATTTTCTCTACCGTGTATTTCTCGTCTAATAAATTTAAGTCCCTTGCCTGTGTAGCTGGATTACAACTCACATAGACAATGGTAGGAGCAGCAATCTCTAAAAGCTTGCGCACCAATTTCTCGTGCATACCCGCTCTTGGAGGGTCTGTGATAATCACGTCTGGTTTGCCATGGGTTTCAAAAAACGCATCGTCACAGATCTCAATTACGTCACCTGCAAAAAAAGCCGTTTTATCCAAATTGTTAAGCGCTGCATTTTCTTTGGCGTCTTCAATGGCTTCTGCCACTACCTCTACACCCACCAATTTTTTTGCCAGCTTACTCACAAAAATGCCAATGCTTCCCGTACCACAATACAAATCATAAACAGTTTGGCTGCCATTTAGTTCTGCAAATTCTCGCGTTACTTGATAGAGTCTTTCGGCCTGTTTGGTATTGGTCTGGAAAAAGGACTTGGGGCTGATTTTGAATTGAAAATCTTCTAATTTTTCCAAGATAAATCCTGGTCCAAAATAGGTTTGTGGATAGAGGTCAAACAGACTATCGTTGTGTTTGGTATTGATGGTGTACAACAAAGTAGTGATCTGTGGAAACTCCTTCAAAACCAAGTCCATCAAGGCTTTCTGGTTGTTTAGGTCTTCGTATCCAAATACAATATTGACCATCAACTCGCCAATAGTACTGTTGCGGATAAACATATTGCGTAACCAACCCTGGTGCTTGCGCACGTCATAAAAAGGCAGGTTTCTTTCAATGGCATAAGCCGCCACAAATTTGCGAATCAGATTGGTGGGCTCCTCTTGTAAATGACAGGTATCTATCTCTACCACTTTGTCAAAAAATCCACGCACGTGAAAACCTGCACCGCCCGGAAGGTCATCAAAAGAAACACCCTCGGCCTTCATCAATCTAAACTGTGCCGATGGAATATAGGTCTTGGTACCAAATGTGTATTCAATCTTATTGCGATATTGTTCTGTTTGGGCCGCACCAATAATGGGCATCATCTCAGGTAGGGCCACTTTACCAATTCGGGTTAGGTTATCAGCCACCTGTTTTGTTTTGTAAAACAATTGCTTCTCATAGGGCAGCATCTGCCATTGGCAACCACCACAAACCCCAAAATGGCTACAAAAAGGTGTAACCCTGTCTTTGGAGTAGCTATGGTACTTGACCACATGCCCCTCGGCCCAATCTTTTTTGTTCTTGGACAACTGAACGTCTACTAGGTCACCGGGTACGGCTCCCTCAATAAAAACCACTTTTCCCTCAAAACGGGCCAAAGATTTACCCTCGGCGGCGTAATCTTCCACCAACAATTCTTCCAGTACAATGCTTTTTTTCTGTTTTCTCACGGGTGCAAATGTAATCCAGACTATTTTTATACCCAATTCCATGTTTTTATGAAAAGAATCTTCCCTATTCTCTTGTTGGTATTGGCGCAAGTTGCGTTGGCGCAGGTTAAGAAACCAGCTGCCCCCGCTGCAGGCGGATCTTCTAAACTGCCGCCCAAACATATTAGTATTACCCTTACACCACTAAAGAATTGTAAGATCTATTTGGGAAGTAATTATGGTAAGGGAAGGGCACTGATGGATTCTGCCATCTTAGATGAGAAGGGTATGGGCGTATTCAAAGGGAATACCAAATTAACAGGGGGCATCTATTTTGTGGTATCGCCCCAGTACAGCATTTTGTTTGAAGTGCTGATTAGTGATCAACAACATTTTAGCATTGTAGCAGACACCGCCAAGAAAGATGATGTAAAAATTACAGGCTCCGCCGATAATGATTTGTTCCGCACTTATTCCAAAGTATCCAATGAGAAGGGAAAGAAACTCAATGAACTGGAACAACAATACAAAGCCGCAACTACCAAGGCAGATAGTACCCGTTTGCGCGATTTAATTATTGCAGCAGACAAAGACTTGCAGGACTATCGCAACAGCATAGTGAAACAATACCCCAAGTCTTTATTGGCCATGTTGTTTAATACCATGAAGCGACCAACGGCTCCAGAGATTCCCATAGTCAAAGGCGTACCAGATTCCAGCTATCCCTATAGATATGTAAAAGAACATTTCTGGGATGATGTCAATTTTAATGATGATCGTTTGTTGCGCACGCCATTTTTTGAACCAAAGCTAGACGACTATTTTAAATACTATGTATCGCCTGATCCGGATAGTATTATTGCAGAAGTAAAATATATGTTGCTCTATGCCAGAACTGGAAAAGAGATTTATCCTTATCTCTTAACCAAGTTTACCAACAAGTATATTAACCCAGAATTCATGGGTCAGGATAAAGTCTTTTTGTACCTGTTTGAAAATTTTTATGCCAAGGGCGATACGGTGCTACTCAATGCAGCATCAAAGAAAACCATTACCGAAAGGGCTTATAGCATGATGGCTAATCAACTTGGCCAACCCGCACCCCTATTGGATTTGACCGACACTACCGGCAAAGCAGTATCACTTTATAATCTAAAATCGCCTTTTACCATTGTGGCATTTTGGGATCCCAATTGTGGTCATTGTAAGGAAGAGATTCCTAGACTAGATTCTTTTTATCAGGCCAAGTGGAAAAAGCAAGGGGTAGCTGTTTTATCTGTGAATATTTATGACAATGAGATTCCTGCTTGGAAGAAATTCTTGGCTGAGAAAAAGATCAGCAACACTTGGACACAGGCCTACCAAACCAAGGCATCGCGCACAGCGGAAGAAAAAGCCGGTAGACCCAATTACAAGCAGCTCTATGACGTGTACAAAACGCCAACCATTTATCTATTGGATAAGGACAAAAGAATTATTGCCAAACAATTGAGTTTGGATCAGTTCAATGACTTGATAGACGCCAAGATAAAATCAGCAGGAAAATAGGAACTGTTTTAGAACACGTTCTTTACCACATTCCAAATAACTTTTGGTTTGCCCAAAGTATAGTAATGCAATACCGGTGAACCAAAAGATTTGAGTTCCTTGCTTTGTTGGATCAACCACTCGGTTCCCACTTGTTCGCATTCCGCATCGGTCTTACACTTGTTAATGGCGTTGGACAAATCGGTTGGAATGTCTACGTGGAAGATCCTAGGTAGCACAGACAATTGCTTCTTGTTGGTAATGGGTTTTAGACCTGGAATAATGGGAACATTAATGCCCATATTCTTACAAGCCGTTACAAAGTCAAAGAATTTTTGGTTGTCAAAAAACATCTGGGTCATGATATAATCGGCACCAGCGTCTACTTTTTCTTTGAGTTTAAGAAGGTCTATTTCTAAGTTGGGTGCTTCAAAATGTTTTTCAGGATAACCAGCAACGCCCATGCAGAACTTGGTTTTACCACCGCTCTTGATGTCTTCGTCTTGGTAGATGCCGTTATTCATATTACTCACCTGACGTAAGAGGTCAATGGCAAAATGGTTACCGTCTTTCTCGGGTTCAAAAGCAGATTCGTTCTTAGCAGCATCGCCACGCAATACCAATACATTGTCTATTCCCAAGAAATCTAGGTCAATCAAGGCGTCTTCGGTTTCACGTTTGGTAAAACCGCCGCAGATAATATGGGGAACAGCGTCAACTTGGTAGTGGTTCATGATGGCCGCACAAATACCCACGGTTCCGGGGCGTTTGCGCACTTCTACGCGTTCAAATGTGCCATCGGTTTTCTTTTTGAACATGGTTTCACTACGGTGATAGGTAACATTGATCCAAGATGGTTTGAATTCCATCAAGGGGTCCAAATGGTCATACAAGGTATTAATGGTCTTGCCTTTTAAGGGTGGCAAAACTTCAAAAGAAACTAATGTGTCCTTGGCCTGGGAAATATGATCTATCACTTTCATGGCGGCAAAAATAGGCAGAAACCTAAAACAATAACAAAATACTAGGTCTATTTGCCCCATCTTGCTACTAACAATCCTATTTTTACAGCAGTTTATGAACCTGACCATCCATACCAAAGACCTGATCAAGAGTTACAAGGGAAGAACCGTTGTGAACCATGTGAGCGTGAATGTAGAACAGGGAGAGATTGTGGGTTTACTAGGCCCCAATGGTGCCGGAAAGACCACCACATTCTATATGGTAGTAGGTTTGATCAAGCCAGATGAGGGTAGTGTATACCTGAATGATCTAGATATTACCAAGCTTCCCATGTACAAAAGGGCCCAAATGGGGATTGGCTACCTGCCACAGGAAGCCAGTGTGTTCCGCAAGCTCACCGTGGAAGACAATATTATGGCGGTTTTGGAAATGACCAAGCTCACCAAGGGAGAGCGTCAGCATAAATTGGAGTCCCTTTTGGATGAATTTCACCTTCACCATGTGCGAACCAACAATGGAGACAGTTTGAGTGGAGGAGAAAGAAGGAGAACCGAGATTGCCCGCGCTTTGGCCGTGGACCCTAAGTTTATTTTATTGGATGAACCCTTTGCCGGCGTGGACCCCATTGCCGTAGAAGATATTCAAAGTGTGGTAGCCAAACTCAAGTATAAGAATATTGGGATCCTGATCACGGATCATAATGTGAATGAAACCCTCTCTATTTGTGACCGGGCTTATCTGTTGATTGAAGGAAAGATTTTCCGTCATGGTACGGCTGAAGAGCTGGCCGCTGATGAAAAAGTGCGCAGGTTGTACCTAGGAACCAATTTTGAACTCAAGCGAAAAGATTGGATCATTGAAATGGGAAAAGAAAATGCGCCAATGTCTACCGTAGTTTCCGAACAAACTGATTCTGAGGCCCATCCATCAGAATAATCCTTCGGTATTCTCAACATCATTGCTTATTTTGCCAAAGTCAAAGCAATGAAAATACTCAGCCCAGCCATATCCCGATTAGCAAGACTCAGACAGGGTAAAATTGACCAATGGATGAATGAACCCATTGCGGCGCAGCGCGAGGTATTACAAGACCTGATTACCCACGGGCAATACACGGAATTTGGCAGGCGCTATGGAATGAAAGAGATTTTCAACATTCGCAAATTCAAAGAAGCCATTCCCATTCACGAATACGAAGACCTGAAACCCTATATCAATAGATTGATGGAGGGGGAGGAACAATTGCTTTGGAACACACCTGTGAATTGGTTTGCCAAGAGCAGCGGTACCACTAGTGAGAAAAGTAAGTTTATTCCCATTACAGAAGAGAGTTTAGAAGACAACCATTTTCAGGCAGCCAAAGATGTACTTACGCTGTATTATAATTACAATAATGAAAGTGATTTGCTCACGGGCAAGAGTCTGGTGATTGGAGGAAGCCACCAGATTAGCAAAGTGAATGAAGAGATTCAATACGGAGACCTGAGTGCGGTCCTGTTGCAGAACACGCCATTTTGGGGGCAGTGGATTAGGACTCCGGAACTAAGCATTGCACTCATGGACGAGTGGGAAGGGAAGATTGAAAGCCTTGCCCAGTCTACTATTGAAGAGAATGTAACTTCTATTGCTGGGGTACCTACCTGGACCCTGGTATTGGTTAAACGCATTTTAGAAATTACGGGTAAAGCCACACTGAAAGAAGTATGGCCCAATCTAGAATTATACGGACACGGTGGGGTTTCTTTCACACCTTATAGGGAGCAGTTTAAAAAACTCTTGGGTCCCGGTGTTACTTATTTAGAAATGTACAATGCCAGCGAAGGATTTTTTGCAGCACAGAATGACCCTTCTGAAGATGGCATGTTATTACTCCTGGATCATGGCATTTTTTATGAGTTTATGCCGGTAGAAGAATACGGCAAGCCTGACCCCAAGACCATTGGTTTGAACGATGTAGTGATTGGAAAAAATTACGCACTGGTTATCAGCACCAATGGTGGCCTATGGCGATACTTGGTAGGAGACACCATTCAGTTTGTGAACCTATCTCCCTTTAAAGTAAAAGTGACGGGCCGATTAAAACAATATATCAATGCCTTTGGCGAAGAGCTGATTGCAGACAATGCAGACAAAGCCATTGCCATGGCCTGTGAGAAAACGGGATTGGTGGTGAATGATTATACTGCGGCTCCCGTGTATATGGGCGATGAATCAAAAGGAGGACACGAGTGGTTGATAGAGTTTGATGAAACGCCCGTTTCAGTTGATCAATTTGCCTATGAGTTAGACTGCGCACTCAAAATGGTGAACAGTGATTATGAAGCCAAGCGATATAAAGATATTGCCCTTGTCATGCCTCAAGTGCACGCGCTAGACAAAACCGTTTTTCACGAATGGTTGCGCAGCAAAGGCAAGCTGGGTGGGCAACACAAGATTCCACGTTTGAGTAATGACCGAATTTATGTAGATGAGATTTTGGCGCAAATGCGCGATGCGAAAGCGAAATGATCAATCTCATTTCATCGTACCCTGTTTCATTTAATATCCAGCATTTTAATCCACACTACTGTTGCGCATAAGCTCCTTTAGTTGGATGCGCCCCTGCTAAAATATGCGTGACCAAAAACAGACTTACAAATGATCCAGTATAAAAAAGGTAGAGGTATGGTACGTCTACCAAGGTATAGAAAACTACTAGTGTGAGCTTGAGCGCTGCAAAGGGAAGATGCGCATGATTGATTATCTGGCCGCCGCGATTTAAGAACCAACATCCCACCATAAAAATACTGGGAAGAGACAGCGACAACCCTACCAACAGTCCATGTTGCGTAGCAATATTTTCAGGCCCAAAGAATTTGGCCCAACCCAAACTTTCACTGAAAACTTGCGGTGCATCGGTCCAAACCCTTTTGCTGAATGCAATATATTCTCCGGGAATAGAAGCCAGTTTTAGAAAAGTGGTCCAACCAAAAGGAATCAAAACCAAGAGTAAAAAACAGGCAAGCCCCGTGGCGCAAAATTGCATGAGACTTTTCCAGTCTTTGTTCAAAGCATAATAGAGCAACATAGCGGGCAACCAACCCACAATAGCGTAACGGCTTAGGATGCAAAGCGATGTGGCAATGCCAATAAACCAAGCATTTTTTCCAGTAAGAGCAATGGCCAACAAACTATAAAATAAAATGACCACGCCTTCTTCCGTATAAGGAATGAGTCCAGAATTTTCTGCGCTTAACAACCACCAAATGAGCACAAAAGCGGCTAGAACCAAGTAAGGTGTTTTATGATGTTTTGGGTTGATTCGGAATAGAAAAAGTGCTGATACTACAAATAGTGCTAGCACGGTCATCCAGCGCAAATCCAGTCCCAGTAAGACCGGCAGGCTAAAGGGCAACCACATGGCGGGTAAGTAAATGGGTTGAATGCCATTCCAGATTTCAGGAATAATATCATAGACATGGGACCATTGACCGTTCAAGAAACGCTCGTTCATGATTTTGATAATGGGCAACATGTCACCATCGTGATAATCCATAGGAGCATCTTGGATCCATTTAAAAGCGGCACCACCAATGGCCATCAACGCCATCAGAGATAAGACCGCGCGATATTTTCTCCAAATAGGCATTATAGCAATCACTTGGTCCGTAATGGGTTTGGGTAATTTCAAAAAACAAAAGACTATGATGCCGCCACTCAAAGTAAACAAGACGCTAGTAATAGGCGTTGCCGCTTTCCAGTACAAAGCATAACTGACACAGAGCGTCTCTAGCAAAAAGCTATAGAGCAGGATCTTCTTAGTGGTCAGAAATTGTTTTGCACGCTCTATCATCACCGCAAAAGTACAAAGATTCTTATGGTGGTCTTTGTACCTAGTATTTTGAAAGTTTCAAAATAAGCTACTACACTCCCTATATGTAAACTGTTAAAAAATCTAAATCTGAAAAACTGGCGTGTAATTGTTCATCAAAGACTGTAAATTTCAAGCTGAAGGTTTTTTATGCTGCAATTCAGAAAGGTTGAAAAATATTATGGTGCGCATTTGGCGTTGACGGTTCCGGATCTGGATCTTCAAAAGGGTATGTATTGGATCCAGGGTGAGAATGGATCTGGCAAGACCACATTTCTGAAAATGTTGGCGGGGCTGCATCCGTTCAAGGGTGAAATTTTTTTAGCGCCGGGAGAGCGGGGATTAAGTAAATCTATTTCAGAAGAAAGAAGTTCTGAAAAACCGCTGAGTATTCTCAATGATCGAAATGAATTTTTAAAAAGCGTGAATTACGCAGAAGCGGAACCCTTGTATCCGCCCTTCTTAACGGCCAAGGATTTGGTGGAGCTTTACGGCGCCACAAAGAAAGCCGATATTGACGCGGCCAAACAACAATTAGAGGAGCTGCATATTTTAGACACGTACCTACAACCCGTTGGTACTTATTCCAGTGGCATGGTCAAGAAACTCAGTCTGGTATTGGCTTTTATGGGAAATCCGGATTGGATACTGTTAGACGAGCCGCTGATTACCATTGACGTGGCCGCTGTGGAATTGGTCTGCAAGTGGATCAATGACTGGCATGCTAAAAAAGGCATTTCCTTTCTGATTTCATCGCACCAAAGTTTTGCAGGGGGATTACAATTCACCGGGAAACTCAATGTTGTTGAAAAAACCTTGTTGATTAATAAATAAGTCAGTTGAATCAACAGTTAAGTCAGATGAATCAAAGAAACCAGCCAAACAATCTTACTATAAAACTTTCAAAACGAAAATTTGGAGGGTTGGGTGCTGTAATCTTTAAGAACAATCCCATTGCTCGCATATTGCAATCTGTTTTGGTGAATCATTTTTACCAAATGAACGCAGGCTTTTTTGCCTTCCTATTCTTTGTCTTATTTGGCGTTGTCAAGGGTGGTCAATTAATTGACTATCACTATTCCTTGATCATCGCTTTTTTGGAAAGCCCCGTGATTATGGCGGGGGTGATCTTGGCTTGGACTTTGTACACCCTCAAGTGTACCAACTATCTTGTCAAGCGCATTTTAGAGCCCAGGCAATTATTCCTTACCTGTTTGAATCATTTGAGCAATAGGCAGCTTTTTGCTTGGATGCTCCTCACACAAGTGCAGGTCTTTGCGCCGGTTTGGGTCTACGCGGCCATCGCCACGGCAGTGGCCATACATTTAAATCTTTGGGCTCAGGCTGGAACCATGGTCTTGGCCAATTTGGTTTTAATTGGCGTTGCTGCGCGATGTTATACGAGCACCATTCGCCACCATGGCACAGATGCGTTCTTGGGTAAATGGGGATTCTTGAGAAAATGGGCCGCCTTGACTGGGATCAGTTTGCAAAATAGGTTTGTGAAGCCCGTTTTCAGCTTTGCCATTATTCATTTATTCAGAGAGCGCAAACAGATGCTGCTCCTGACCAAAGTCTTCACCCTACTCTTCTTGTACGGCTTTATCCAACTCTATGAGCCTTATAAACCAGATCCCAGACCCATATTACTTTGCTTTTTACTGATTGTGGGTTCGCATAGCGCGCTAATTCAACAAATCCGCGCTTTTGAGCGGGAGTTCTTGCCCTTTTTGCGCAACTTACCCATGAAAATCCCCATCCGATTTTTGCATTTGCTGGCCATGTACGCTTTGCTATTTTTACCCGAGCTGCTCTATGTGTGGTTGGCCTATCCTCTGCATTTTACCCTGTTGGAATATCCGCAAATAGTCTTGATGGTCCTTGCTTTGGCGGCTTTTCTGCATAGCATTTTACTAGTCTATGAAATGCCCAGTGAAGACTATCTGAATTCCGTCTTTGGTATGATGGCCGTGCTTTTTTTTGTGCTTCTCTATAATCCGGGGATCCTGTTTTTCTTGTTGGTGCTGCTAATAGCGTATGTGTTTTTCCATCATCATATTTACGGGTAAATCTTTTACATTTGTTCCACTTAAAAGACGCTATTATGAAATTGCTGGAGAATAAAGTTGCTATTGTTACTGGTGCTGCAAGAGGCATCGGCGCAGCCATTGCATTAAAATTGGCCGAACATGGAGCCAATATTGCCTTTACTTATGTGAGTGATAGCTCGGCTGAAAAAGCGGCAGCGCTAGAGGCAGAACTGACTGCCCTTGGTGTAAAAGCAAAAGCATACAAGAGCAATGCGGGCGATTTTGCTCAGTGCGAATCTTTTGTAAATGATGTTTTAAAAGAATTTGGCGCCATTGATATCTGTGTGAACAATGCAGGCATTAGCAAGGATAACCTGCTCTTGCGTATGACCGCAGAACAGTGGGACGATGTAATGGATATTAACCTAAAGTCTGTGTTCAACATGACCAAGCAGGTAATCCGCCCTATGATGAAGGCCAAGAGTGGTACCATTATTAATATGAGTTCTATTATTGGTATTAGAGGTAACGCGGGTCAGAGTAGTTATGCAGCATCTAAAGCGGGAATCATTGGCTTTACCAAGTCAGTGGCCCATGAATTGGGTAGCCGAAATATTCGTTGCAATGCCATTGCCCCTGGATTTGTGGAAACCGATATGACCCATTACCTACAAGACGGAAATGGCGCAACCGAGTTCCTGAAAAAAATTCCCTTGGGTAGGTTTGGTAAGGCGGAAGAGATTGCCAATACCACATTGTTCTTGGCAAGTGACATGAGCTCCTATATTACTGGTCAAGTGTTGAGCGCTTGTGGCGGTTTGAACATATAGTTTAAACAAAATCCGGTTTTTTTTGTTACGGTGTCAAATGCAAATTGCATGGTATTCCTATGTCTAATAGTGTTTATAGACAATGACTCGCTTTAAAGTATTGATAGACATCACTTTATGAAAAAATATTTTCAAACAGCTGGGAGCGATTTGCCAGCATCCCTAGTAGTTTTTTTGGTGGCATTGCCACTATGTTTGGGAATTGCCCTTGGGTCAGGAGCCCCCTTATTTTCTGGAATCATTGCGGGTATTGTGGGCGGTATTTTGGTGGGAACCCTGAGTGGATCGGCTTTAAGTGTGAGTGGTCCGGCTGCTGGTTTAATTATTGTAGTAGCCAATAGTATCTTGAAACTGCAGTCTTACGATGTGTTTTTATTAGCCGTAGTGATTGCGGGTGTTTTTCAAATATTACTTGGTTATGCAAAAGCGGGTATTTTGGGTGATTTTGTACCCAACTCGGTGATTAAAGGACTGTTGGCCGCTATTGGTCTAATCTTGATCTTGAAGCAATTACCCCATTTGATTGGCTATGACGCTGATTTTGAAGGGGACGAAACCTTTTCACAAGCCGATGCTAATAATACGTTTACAGAGATTTTACAAGCAGGACAATTATATACAGGTGGTGCTGTGATCATTGGTCTAGTTTCTTTGGCCATATTAATCATTTGGGAGAAAAAAGTGGCCCATCATAAAAGTGTTTTTCATTTTTTTCCCGGTCCTTTAATGGTTGTGCTTGTTGGGGTCTTACTAAATGCATTCTTTAAAAGTCAATATCCGCAATTGGCATTGGAAGACAAGCACTTGGTTTCATTACCCATTGTTTCTGACCTGCAAAATAGTGTGACCCTGTTCACCATGCCTGATTTTTCAAAATGGAATAATCCAGACGTCTGGATCATTGCATTTACCATTGCCATTGTTGCTAGTTTGGAAAGCTTATTGAGTGTAGAAGCCATTGATAAATTAGATAGTTTAAAAAGAGTAACACCCACCAATAGGGAATTGAAAGTGCAGGGATTGGGTAATATAGTGTCTGGTATGATTGGTGGTTTACCTATAACTGCTGTATTGATTAGGGGGTCAGTGAATGTAGTAGCTGGGGCAAAGTCAAAACTGTCTAGTATTTCTCATGGAGTTTTATTACTAGTTTTTGTACTCTTCATTCCAAAGCTTTTAAACCTAATTCCACTGAGTAGTTTAGCAGCAATTTTAATATTTACGGGATATAGATTGGCCAGCATTAAACAAGTAAAGGAATTTTATGCAAAGGGTTGGGATCAGTTTGTACCCTTTATGGCAACCATCTTGGCCATTCTATTTACTGACTTACTAACAGGTATTATCATTGGTATTTTGGTAGGACTATTTTTTATGCTCAGAAGTAATTTTAGGTCTGCAGTATTTGAGATCAGTGATAATAATAATCATTTGCTTAGACTTAGAAAAGACGTTTCCTTTTTAAATAAAGCCAGTATTAAAGCAAGGTTAGAAGCTATTCCACCCAATGCCTATTTATTAATAGACACTACTAGGGCAGAGTTTATAGACCGTGATGTAGTAGAAGAGATTAATAATTTTCTATGTCACGCGCATCTGAAAAACATAAAAGTGGAAATGAAAAAGAGTCCATTTAAAAGAAACCAATACCAGTTTCAAGAACCCAATTCAAAAATCTCCTAATCTCATCATATGAAAGCATACGAAAAGCTATTACTGGAAAATAAAGCCTGGGCAAAAGAAAAGTTAGAAGACGATGCCGACTTTTTTGAAAGACTAGTGCATGTTCAAGCGCCAGAGTTTTTATGGATTGGCTGTAGTGATAGTAGGGTGCCTGCCAATGAAATTACAGGTACCAATCCGGGTGAGATTTTTGTGCACAGGAATATTGCCAATATGGTGGTACATACAGATTTGAATCTGTTGAGTGTATTGCAGTATGCCGTAGAAGTACTCAAAGTGAAACATATTATTGTCTGCGGACACTATGGATGTGGTGGGGTTAAGGCAGCATTTGGTCAACATTCATTGGGCATTATCAATAAGTGGTTGCGCAATATCAAAGACGTGTACCGTTTTCATAGAGAAGAAATTGATGCCATTGACACTGAGGAACATAAAGTAAACCGGATGGTAGAATTAAATGTTCAGGAGCAGGTGATGAACTTAGCCAAAACCTCTATTATTCAAAGTGCTTGGAAACACCATCAACGCCCGCATTTACACGGATGGGTCTATGACCTGCATGATGGGATTATTAAACCGGTGTTTGAAATGGAAGCAGGAGATCATATTGACCCTATTTATGAGTTTGATAATCTCTAAGTGCTTGGTTTTCATAGCCCAATTTTACCATTTTAACATTTCAATGAATTATTTTTGGAGATTCATTAACTCGGGAAATTCGGCCCGAGGCTGTAATCTTGCACACAAATTGTAGGGAAACTTAGCTTATGGCAACAAATCAAGAACATTCACCAGCCAATGCAGCAAAAAAGTTGTTTACTTTATTGAGGCTGGAGAAAAAAGACATTAGCACCATCTATATCTATGCTATACTAGCTGGATTGGTTGGGTTTTCTACGCCATTAGGTATTCAAACCATCATCAGTTTTGTATTGGCAGGGGCCATTTCTACTTCTATTATTGTGTTGATTGTACTGGTAGTATTTGCTGTTTTTGTGGGAGGCTTATTACAAGTACGCCAAATGCAGGTGATTGAAAAAATTCAGCAAAAAATCTTTGTACGCTATTCTTTGGAATTTGCCAATGTGCTGCCGCGATTGAATATAGAGAAGATGAGCAGCTATTACCTGCCGGAGTTGGTAAACCGATTTTTTGATACAGGCAATTTACAAAAGGGGATAGAAAAATTATTGTTAGACATTCCCGCCGCCGTGATTCAGATTCTATTGGGCGTGATTCTTCTTAGTTTGTATCACCCCGTGTTTATTGGATTTGGTGCTGTATTGATTATACTTTTGTACATAATTCTGCGCAATACCCTACCAACTGGATTTGCAGCTAACGTAGAGTCCAGTGATTACAAGTATAAAACGGCCGCTTGGTTAGAAGAAATGGCTAGGGTGGTAAAGACTTTTAAGTATAGCAAGGGAACAGAATTGAATATTCAAAAAACGGATCAGTATGTAAACAATTATCTAGAAGCACATACCCGTTATTTTAAAATTCTGGTAACACAGTTCTGGAGCTTAGTAGGATTCAAAGTGATTATTACTGCCAGTATGTTGATTGTGGGTTCCATTCTACTGGTAGACCAACAGATTAATATTGGACAGTTTATTGCAGCAGACATTGTGATCATCATGGTGATTGCATCGGTTGAAAAACTAATAGCTAGTTTAGACAAAATATATGATGTACTAACTTCAGTAGAGAAGCTGGCCAAGATTACAGAATGTGAAATAGAAGTGGATGGTACGCATATAGTATCTACCTCTGAGAATGGATTGTCTATTCAGTTCAAAGAGGTGAATTATTGTTATGACAAGGGGAACCCGGTTTTGCAAAAACTCAATTTTACTATTCCATCAGGATATACGGTTTGCATCTATGGTAAGTCTGGATCGGGTAAAACCACCGTGCTCCGTTTATTAACTGGGGCCTATACCAATTTTGACGGGGCTTTATTATTAGACGATATGCCCATTGCCAATTACAATCTTGATTCATTGCGCTCAGTAACGGGAATCTTATTGAACACACAGGATATTTTTCAAGGAACACTTATGGAAAATTTTACCATGGGTAATTCCAAGATTGATCAAAAGGAATTAACCGATTTGGTTAAAATGTGCGGACTTACTGAATTTATTCAGTCATTACCCAATGGATATGATACGGTCTTGTTAACCGCTGGTTCAAGATTGCCCGCAAGAATCAAGCAAACCATTTTATTAATTCGTGCTTTATTGGGTAAACGCAGATTACTATTATTAGAAGAACCATTTAGCAATCTAGAAGCTGGAGACAGGGCCAAGATTATGGAGCTGATTAGAAAAGAAACAACTTCTACCGTGATGATTGCTAGTACCAATTTAGAACTGGCAAAATCCTGTCATTATATTATTCATTTGGAAAAAGGGGTGATCATTGACCAAGGTCTTTCTTCCGAAATAGGACCAAGATTAAGCTAAGCACATGGAAAACTATTTGTTAGACGATATTGAAAGCAAGTCAAGCCAAAGCAACCTGCTGTCTTATAGGAACCTTTATTTGGTGAATAAAAAATCAGCGGTTAGAAAATGGCTCTATGGCATTTTAATTACGTTGGTGGTAGTGGCATTTTTACCCTGGACACAGAATATCCGCGCCAAGGGAGCTGTAACCACTTTGCGTCAAGAGCAGCGTCCACAAGAACTCAATACCATTATTGCGGGTAAGGTGGTGAAGTGGCATGTAAAAGAAGGTGATTTTGTAAAAGCAGGAGACACCCTCTTGCAATTGGGAGAAGTAAAAGTGGAGTATTTTGACCCACAATTATTAGAGCGTACCAAACAACAGATTACGGCCAAACAAATGGCTAATCACGGATACGCTAGTAAGGCACAAACCGCTTCCGTGCAAATTGATGCTTTGATTGAAGGAAGAAAATTGAAACTCTCGCAACTAGATAATAAGATCAAACAGCAGTACCTGAAACTGCAGAGCGATAGTATGGACCTGTCTGCCGTGAACAATGAATACAGTGTGAGCAAAAGACAGATTGATGCGGCTAAACTCATGCTAGACTCTGGTGTAATTTCATTGACGGATTTTGAACGCAGAAAAGTTACATTCCAAAATAGTCAGGCCAAACGCATAGGATCAGAGAGCAAGTTCTTACAGAGCAAACAGGAATTGAACAATTTGTTTATTGAAAAGAATAGTACGGTTCAGGAATACACAGATAAGATTTCTAAAGCAGAGGGAGAAAGATTTTCTTCATTGAGCAATATAGCTAGCGGAGAAGCCGATGTATCAAAACTAGAAAACAGTTATAGCAATTACGATATCCGTAACCAGCTCTATTATATTCGCGCCCCACAAAGCGGACAGATTACCAAGGCCAAGAAAGCGGGTTTGGGAGAAATGCTCAAAGAGGGAGAGATGATTGTTGAGATTGTACCAACCGATGTGCAACACGCTATTGAACTCTTTATATCGCCCATGGACTTACCACTGATTTCTAAGGGACAAAAAGTGCGTTTTATTTTTGACGGATTCCCTGCCATTGTCTTTAGTGGTTGGCCCAATTCTAGCTATGGCACATTTGGAGGTATTGTATCGGCCATTGAAACATCGGTGAGTACCAATGGAAAATTCAGAATCCTGGTAACAGAAGATCCAAAAGAAAAACCCTGGCCCAAACAACTCAGTATTGGTGGAGGAGCCAATGGGATTGCGCTCTTAAAAGACGTGAGCATCTGGTATGAACTATGGAGAAACATCAATGGATTCCCGCCGGAATATTATCAATCTGAGTACGCCAAGGAAAACAAAGACAAGAAATGAGGATGGGGCTAAGACATATATTTTCATTCATGGGCTTGCTCCTATTGGTAGGGTCATTGCGTGCGCAGGTATTTACACCAGAAGCATTTATTCAACAAGTCAAGCAATTCCATCCTGTTGCAAAACAGGCAGGCATACAAGTACTCAAGGCTAACGCCGATGTTCAAAGTGCAAGAGGAGGCTTTGATCCAGCATTTACTTATGAAGGAGCTAACAAAACCTTTGACGGAAAAAATTATTATTTCTACAATAACCCTGAACTAAAGATTCCCACTGCTTTAGGCGGGTTAGATATTAAAACGGGTTTGGAAAGCAATGGAGGCGCTTTTTTAAATTCGGAAGCATCGGGTGGAAAGACTTCTTACCTGGGTGTTGAAATGCCCTTGGGTAAGGGACTGATCATTGATAAGCGAAGAGCTACTTTACAACAAGCCAAGATCTTTCAAAACCAGAGCCAGCAAGAGCAATTAAAGATGGTCAATGACCTACTCTTCACGGCCTATAATGCTTACTGGCAATGGGCTGGGGCTTATCAGTTGTATACCATTTATGATAGGTATTTTACCATTGCCTCTGAGCGTTTGCGTTTGGTCAAATTGGCTTATCAAGCTGGTGATCGCTCCGCGATAGACACCGTAGAAGCACAAACACAGGTAGAGAGTTTTGCGGCCATGCGTTCAGACGCCTCTCAAAGAATCAACAATGCTGGTTTAGAATTAAGCAATTATCTCTGGCAAGAAAATGACTCTGCTTATTTGTTACCCAAGAATTATATGCCTGATACATTACAATTTGTGCGCAGTTTTCAGGAACAAGGCTTGAATGATTTGTTGGGCAGATCAGTGAATGAAAACCCAGGATTAAAAAGCTATGAGTTCAAATTGAATAGTTTGGAAGTAGAGAAGAAACTCAAGTTTCAATCCATCTTGCCTACTGTGAATCTAAAAGCCAATCTCTTGAACAAGGGTTACAATGTAGTCAAGGGTGTAGATGGTGCTTTTTTGGAAAACAATTACAAATGGGGACTAGATGTAAAGGTTCCACTCTTCCTACGTGAAGGCCGCGGTGACTATAACAAAGCCAAACTAAAGATTCAGGAAACCAATCTGGAATTCAACGCCAAGAAATGGGAAACGGAAAATAAGATCCGTAATTACTTTAATGAAGCCAATCTCTTGCAACAACAAATCAGCAATGTACAAGCGGCTTATAATGGATACAATGCGCTCTTCCGCGCAGAGAACCTAAAGTTCCAAAATGGAGAGAGCACCCTATTCTTAGTGAACGCCCGCGAAAACAAACTCATTGAAACCGCTGAAAAGCTGGTGAACCTCCGCATCAAATACTTCAAAGCCAAGTATGCTACTGAGTGGGCGGCAGGGTTGTTGAAATAAGGCCAAGTCCTTATCTTTATTGACCCCCTGCAAATCCCTATAATTGAACTGTATGCCCAGAACATTATTGCTGGTATTATTCAGTTGTGCTATGCTGAGTGCAAAGGCACAGACCTATTATTTTCCCAAGACCCTTTATGCCGATAGTGTTGCCCTGCAACAACAATTGCCTGCACTGGCAGCTAAAGTAGCGGCTAGCATAGAAGCCAAGGGCAATGTGAGTAATCTGCGCAATCTGGCGCGATTGTATTTGTTAGCGGGTAATGACGCCAAATTTAAATACTGGTTAGACAGTTTTGTGGTGGTGAATGTGGGTCCAGTAAAAGAGAATCCAGAAATTAATCTGGAGTCCAGACTGTTTGCTACGGTAAGGAAAACAGCTAAGCCAGGAAGCAAGGTCTTTCAAGAAGAATATCGCGCAAAGCTAAAAAGCTTTTTTCCCACCATGCCTTTATATTCCCAACAGAATGCACAGTTTTTGGCCGATAGACAGGTGGAAGAGTTTGCTGACAAGTACCATGCTCAATTAGCAAAATCTAAGGGTTCTGATAGTCTGAGTCAAGAACAGGCAATTGCTTTTTGTCTGGCCTATATTAACTATCAGGTATATGGAAATGCCATACCCATTTTTAAACAGTATGTAGATCAAATTACAGCAGCAAAATATTTGGTGAACGATAGTATTTTAATCACAGCACCAGATGGCGGAAAAATCTCATTGACCGTGGTGCGTAACAAACAGGTCAAGGGTCCTCAACCTGTGATCTTGAAAAATAATATTTATTCCGGTTCTGATATTAGCTTGGCCAAGGTTGCGGTAGACTATGGCTATATAGGCGTGATTGCCAATCCCCGCGGTAAGCGCCTTAGCCCCGATAGTTTGTATCCCTATGAGTTTGACGCTAAAGATGGTTATGCCGTGATTGATTGGATTAGCAAACAGTCTTGGTGTAATGGCAAAGTAGGCATGTATGGCGGATCCTATTTGGGTTTTACACAATGGGCGGCGGTAAAGAAAATGCATCCCGCACTCAAGACCATTGTACCTGCAGTGGCTGTTGCACCGGGTATAGATTTTCCAGTAGAAAATGGCGTATTCCTAAATTTTATGTTGAGTTGGGTTCATTTTGTAAACAATACCAAAAACACGGATGCAGCTTCCAATGCCGATAGCAAAAAATGGATCAGTCTCAATGAAAAATACTACCAATTAGGAATTCCTTTTAACCAATTAGATAGTCTAGAAGGAAAAACCCAACCCCTATTCCAACGCTGGTTGCAACACCCGGAATATGATGCCTATTGGAAGTCTATGACACCACAGCGGGAGGAGTTTGGAAAGATTAAGATTCCGGTATTTTGTACAACCGGATATTATGAGGGTGATCAATTGGGTGCGCTCTATTATTGGAAGCAATTGCAAGCTTGGAATAAAAATCACAAGAGCTATTTATTAATGGGTCCTTGGGATCATTTTGGAGCGCAAGGTTTTCCGCTAAGTGAAATGTTGGGTTATAAAACGGATCCCGTATCCAATCTTAAAATTGAGCCCATCATTTTTGAATGGTTTAATCATATTCTAAAAGGCGCCCCCCTGCCCAAGATGCTTAAGGGAAAAATCAACTATCAACTAATGGGAGCCAATGAGTGGAAAACGGCAACATCGCTTGAAACCATGTACAATGATAGTTTGGTTTTTCATCCAGGACTAGCACAAGCAAGTCCCAAAACCTATGCACTCAGCACTAAGCCTTTAGTAAATAACAGCATACATCAAAGCGTCAATTTTGCTTATAGAGGAGAGCCATTGCATTTAGGTGAAACGGAAGAAGGGGTTAACTTGATTATTGATAGTCTCTTGCGTCCAGTTCCCAACAGACTGGTCTTTATTAGTGAACCCTTTGCCAAACCTATTACCATTAGTGGGCCTATGCAGGCCGATGTGCTAGCGCGAATCAATAAAAAAGACATGGACCTAGTGCTTGAACTTTATGAGCAATTTGCCGATGGTCATGTGATGTTTTTAACCAAAGTTGTACAACGTGCTTCTCTTGCCAACAGCAGAGGCCATAGAAAGCTACTCACCCCAGATAAATGGGAGAAGATTCCCATGCATGAAAACTATCTGGCTCCCAAACGCCTTGCCCCCGGCAGCCGAATAGTCATCCGCCTAGGCATCAACAAAAGTCCCGACTGGCAAATCAACTACGGCACCGGCCGCGATGTTAGCACCGAATCCATTCTTGACGCCCGCGAACCGCTGGAGATTGATTGGTCTGGGGAGACGAGGTTTGTGGTGAGGGTGATGAGGTAGGTTTGAAAAGGATCAATAGAGATTTTGAGGTATCTTGCTAAAAAGGATTTTAATGAAGCATGTTGAAGTAGTTGCCTCAATTATAGAGCATCAAGGAAAGACACTTTGCGTACAAAGAAATACAAGTAAATACGATTATATCTCATTGAAATATGAATTTCCCGGAGGGAAGGTTGAAGAAGGAGAAACTAATGAAGCTGCATTGGTTAGAGAGATTAGAGAAGAGCTTAGCATGGAGATTCATGATTTAAAACATTTTCTAACTGTTGAACATAGCTATACTGATTTTAAAATCACCATGCATAGTTATAAATGCAAAGTGGAAAATCCTGAACTCAAATTATCTGAGCATGTTGATTTTAAATGGCGAACTCCAAATGAAATGGATGATTTAGATTGGGCAGCTGCTGATATTCCAATTGTAGAAAAACTAAAGAAAGAATAGAATGAGTGATTTTTTAAAACAGCTTTCTGATAGTTTATATACTGGGTTTATTGATATAAATAGTCCTTCAAAACCCAATCTAGTTCCTCAAATATTAGTCAATAATAAAGAGGAAGGTAAAAAGGTGTTGACTACCATTGAAAATGAATTATTGGTTTGTGATAATTTTTGGTTTTCTGTTGCCTTTGTTACTACTAGTGGAGTTGCATCCTTGATCAACACACTTAAGTTAATTGAGGAACAAGGAAAATTTGGAAAGATTCTGGTTTCCAAGTATTTAAATTTCACACAACCAGAAGCGCTAGCAAGATTAATTCAGATCAGAAATATAGAAGTTAAAATTGCAGTTGAGGGCGATTTTCACTCAAAAGGATACTTGTTTAGGAAAGGACTTCATTATAACCTGATAGTTGGTAGTAGTAATTTAACAGCTAATGCTTTAAGTGTAAACAAGGAGCTAAATTTAAAAATATCAGCTACACCGGATAGTTCTATTATTAATAGTGCTTTAAAAGAATTTTCAGACGAATTTCAAAAAGCAGTTCCTGTAGATCTTGAATTCATTGAGAATTACAGAAAGGAATACAATCATCAAATTTTTGTCAATAAACAATACAAAGCCTTATTAAAGGAGCATATGCCTGCAAAGGTTCAACCAAATAAAATGCAGGTTGATGCTTTGAGAAATATAGATGCTCTTAGAAAAGAAGGGAAAGATAAAGCCTTATTAATTTCAGCCACGGGTACTGGTAAAACCTATTTATCTGCGTTTGATGTAAAGGCGTATCAGCCCAAAAGATTCCTTTTTATAGTTCATAGATCCAATATTGTAAAAGCAGCCATTAGAACTTACAAGGAAGTTTTTGGTACTTCTAAAACCTATGGAACATATTCGGGAGATAGTAAAGAATTAGATAATGATTTTATTTTTTCAACCATTCAAACGCTTTCAATTCAAAAGAATTTAGAGCAATTCAGCCCTGAGCAATTTGATTATATAGTAATAGATGAAACACATAGGGCTGGAGCGGAATCATACCAACGAGTTATTAAATATTTTAAACCCAAGTTTCTTTTGGGAATGACAGCTACACCAGAAAGAACAGATGGTCTTGATGTATTTAAACTTTTTAATTATAATATAGCCTATGAAATTAGACTCCATAAAGCATTAGAAATGCAAATGGTATCCCCATTTCATTATTATGGCATACAAGATATATTGTTAGATGGAGATGTGGCCATTGAAGCAAAGGACTTTAATAAACTAGCCTCGGAAGAAAGGGTAAACCATATTATTGAAAAAGCCAATTTCTATGGAACAGATAATGGAATTTTGAGAGGATTGGTTTTTGGTTCTAGTGTTGATGAGTGTAAAATACTTTCTAAAACCTTTAATCAATTGGGATTTAAAACTTTAGCACTTTCTGGCGACAATAGTGAGAATGAAAGGACAATGGCCATCAATAAATTAGAATCTGAAGACAGTGAGGAAAAACTAGACTATATTTTTACCTATGATATTTTTAATGAGGGTATAGATATTCCCAAAGTGAATCAGGTCATTTTATTGAGACCCACTCAATCCGCAATTGTCTTTGTTCAACAGCTTGGTAGGGGAATTAGGAAAATTGATTCTAAAGATTACTTAACTGTGATAGATTTTATTGGTAACTATAAAAACAATTATCTAGTTCCAATTGCCCTATATGGAGACAATTCTTACAACAAAGACACTTTAAGAAAATTGATTTCTGGAAAAAGTTCATTTATTCCAGGATCTTCTACCATCAACTTTGATGAGATTACAAAGGCTAAAATATTTGAGTCTATTAATACTGCTAATATGCAGCAAAAGAAAGACTTGATAAAAGACTACCGGTTGCTCAAATATGAGTTAGGAAGAATCCCCATGATGGTGGATTTTGAAAAACATGGTTCCAGAGATCCTCAGTTATATGTCAATTCTGCAAAGTCCTACTTTAATTTTGTAGCTGAGCAAGAACCAACATATCAATACACAATTAGTCAAACTGAAAAGAAACTTTTAGAATTGTTTTCTAATGAAATTAATAATACAAAACGAGTAGAAGAAAGTCTCATTCTTGCAAAACTGATATTTAAAGGTCCTGCTACCCCCAATGATATTCTAGACACCATATTTCAAGAATATGGAATTCAATCAAATATTGCCACAATAGAATCCGCGATTAATCATTTAAATTTTGGGTTTGTAACTGAAAATAAAAACAACAAACTAGTTCCTGTTAAAGATATTTATGGCTTTGAATTAGTGGCTTTATCTAATGAACAAATTAGTCTGACAAAACAATTTCAGAAATTCCTTGAGTATAAAACATTCCATGAATTCTTAGTGGATACTATTGAATACGCACTATTCAAATTTAAAAAAGTAAATAGTTCATTCAAATTCAATGATGGTTTTCATTTGTACCAAAAATATTCTAGGAAAGATGTTTTTAGAATTATGAATTGGCCTACAAATCCAGTTGCCCAAAATGTTGGTGGTTATATGATAAGTGCTGATAAAACCAATTGCCCCATTTTTGTTACCTATCATAAAGCCGACGATATTTCAGATACAACAAAATATGACGACGGTTTTGAAAATAATACAGAATTCAAATGGATGTCTAAATCAAATAGAACTTTAAATAGTCCTGATGTAAAAGCAATTGTAAACACTCAGAATCCATTAAGACTTCCACTCTTTGTTAAAAAAGATGATGGAGAAGGAACAGATTTTTATTATATGGGCGAATTGAAATTAATAAATGGAAAATTTCAAGAAACAAGAATGGCTGGTGGAAACCATGCTTCAGTTGTAAAAATCAATTTTTCTATTTCGCCATCCGTTGATGATAATATGTATCGTTATTTGACTGAGAAGATTTAATCTTAACTAATGATAGAAGTTTATTCCTTTTCTGACCAACCCACCACTTGTCCGCAATGTGGTTTAAGAACAGAAATCATTGCAGATCATTTTAATATTCCTGCAAAGACACAAGAGCACCGATGCCCATCGGCAGAATGTGGTTTTGAATTTATAGTAGAAGAATAATCAATTCAATCACCCCATCGCCGAAGGCAAAGCTTGGTAATGGGGTCTCATAACATTTACTTCACTATTAAGATCTGCTCCGCCATTTTTAGTCCGGGGGCGGTGACAATTAGTTTTATAGAACCGGGTTTTTGTTGGGCGCGGAGAATGGCCATGGCAAATCCATTGTGGAGGGCTTTTTTATTGCTTGCAAATAAGTCATTGCTGGTGTGGTTGCCATTGTCTACGGCAATTAGATTGGCGGGGCCGCTGACATCAAAACTCACTTCTGCATTTACAGTGGGTACTTTGCGGCCCTTGTTATCAATAGCATAGACTTTTACGTATTGTAGATCCATGCCATTGGCCTTCCAGTTGGGATTTTCTGTTTCTATTGTCAGACCTACGGCGGGGCCCGTGGTTGCTAGTTCATGACGCGCCACTTCTTTTCCTGCTTTGCGCGCAATGGCTAGAATTTTTCCGCTGCTATAGGGAATGTCTTTCCAGTAGATGGTGTTGCGTTTTCTAACATCGCTACTGTTTTGCTGTATGCCCATGCTTTTTCCGTTGATGAAAAGTTCTACTTCATCGGCATTGGTATAGGTATAGAGATTGTATTTTTTTCCTTCCTGTCTGTTCCAGTGTGCGCTAATGACTTTTTGCCCAACAATCACATCGTTCCAGAGTTTTGAATCTCCTTCATTGTCAACTACACCAATCTGTACCAGCGGCGCATCCGTAAAAATACTCTTGGTTAACCAGGCTTGTGGAAAGGGTTCTAGGGCATGGTTGAAAAAGGAATAGTTCCATCCCTTCTTGGGCCATCCGTCTGACTCTCCCCAGTATTCAATGGCTCCCCAATAAGCCAGTCCTACCATCTTGTCTCTATCCATTCCAAAGAAGGGTGCGGCCAGTTCATTGGTCACGGCCTCACTTTGGTAGATGATCATATTGGGTGCGTGTTTCAAATAGGTTTGGTAATCGTCCCAGACATAATTAAAACTGGCAACATCTGTAACCGTAGCTAGTTCGGGGGGAACAATATTGGCGGGTACTTTAAAATCTGGGTCCTTCTTAATAATCCCACCTGCACGCGCAGGATACATGGCTACCGTAGTTTTGCGCGTAGGGTCATATCGCTTGGCAACTACATCCATCAAGCGGTAAGTGGTTACGCCCCAGTCTCCTGTTGCAAATCCCCATCGCTCTTCTTGAAACTGTAATTCATTGCCAAAACTCCACATGATCACCGATGGGTGATTGCGGTCTCTCTTGATCCATTCTTTGATATTGTTGAACCAGAGATCATTCCAGGGGGCTGATCCTGACCAAGCGGTGCTGCTGCCCCATTTGTCATAGAGTTCGTTTACTATCAACAAACCTTTTTCATCGGCCAGTTTAAAAAAGGATTCAGAGTAGGGGTTATGCGATGTTCTAATATGGTTGAATCCAAATGCTTTGATCCTATCCATCATTCTGGCAATGGAGGTTTCGTGTGCGGCTGCGCCAACGGCTCCCAGGTCATGGTGATTGGCTACTCCTTTTAGAAATACTTTTTTGCCATTGAGTCTGAGTCCAAATTCTTTGGAGAACTCAATGGTTCGGATGCCAAATTTTTCTGTTACTTGATCTATGATTTTGCCATTGAATAAAATTGCCACTTCTGCCGTATACAAATGGGGTGTTTCACAAGACCAGAGTTGTGGTTGGGCAATAGTGAGTTTGGGTAAAGGAACTTCTACGGTATTCAGATTGGTTTTTTGTGGTGCCCAGGTCTTGGTAGTTCCTACTTGTTGTCCATTGGGTGCAAAGACCTTGGTTTGAATTTCAACATTGTATTGTTTGGCCCTGATACCTTCTAGTTCTACTTGCACATTTACTTCGGCTTCTTTTTCAGCAATTTTTGGGGTAGTAATAAATACGCCATGACGAGCAATGCTAATACTGTCTTTTAAAACAAGATGAACATCTCTGAACAATCCTCCACCTGTGTACCAGCGCGATGCTCCTTCGGTGGTAGCTCTCACCGCTACCAGATTGTCTGCATCGTATTTTAATAAACTTGCAATATCAGCTTCAAAGCCAAGATAGCCATAGTCTGTTCCTCCTATCTTTTTTCCATTCAACCAAACATCGCCATGCAGCATAATGCCTTCAAAATCTATCAAGACCCGCTTGCCCTTCCAGGCTGGATCTGCTTTGAAAGTTTTTCTATACCATCCCATGCTCAATGCTTTAAAGCCGCGGCCCCTGTTAGCAGCGCTATCCCATTTATCTTCAATTTGAAAATCATGGGGCAGGTCTAACTTGCGCCAATCACGGTCATCCAGTGCGGCACTTGTTGCATTGGCTACATCTCCGTTTTGGAACTTCCAATCAAAATTGAATAGGATGCTAACTCGATTGTTTTCTTGCTTTTGGGCTAATAATAAACAGCTGCAAATAAGCGCAACAATTAGAGACAAGCATCTTTGATACATGGTTTGAAATTTAGCATAGCAATCAGCTAAAATTAAATCATGATGTATAATTAGCATCCTGTACCATCTACGCTTCAGATTTCCCGCGCAACCGGTTGCACCCATGACGCAAAGCCCGGCCTCAATCAGTATATTTGAAACAGTCAAATTGCAACCCATGAATCGTAGATCTGTTTCTCTTCTTGTGATGGCCATCTTGTCTTTGTGTAGCATCGCCGAAGGCCAAAAAAATAATAAGCCCAATGTGATTTTTATTTTGGCGGACGATCTGGGTTATGGCGATTTGGGTTGCTATGGTCAACAGAAAATTCGTACGCCACATATAGACCAACTGGCGGCGGAGGGTATGAAGTTTACGCAGTTTTATTCGGGTACATCGGTTTGTGCGCCATCGCGCGCGTCTTTGATGACGGGGCTGCACACGGGTCACACGCCGGTGAGGGGCAATGTGGGTATGGAGCCCGAGGGGCAGTTTCCCATTCCGGACAATGCGTTCACCATTGCAGAATTATTCAAACAAGCGGGTTATACCACGGGCGATTTTGGTAAATGGGGCCTTGGTCCGGTGGGTTCAACGGGTGATCCCATTAAGCAGGGCTTTGACCGTTTCTATGGTTACAATTGTCAGTCTTTGGCGCACAATTATTTTCCCGATCATTTGTGGAACAACCAGCTGCGCGTTGACCTGCCCAATACGTTCAACAATCAAACGCAGTATGCCGGTGATCTGATTCAGCGTCAGGCCCTGGACTTTATGGCGCAGAACAAAAACAAACCCTTCTTTCTCTATTTGTCTTATACCCTGCCTCACGCGGCTTTGCAATTGCCTAACGGCGATGCGCATTTAGAGTACTATAAAAAACAATTTAATGAACAGCCCGTTGCCCTGAAACCTTGGAATGGCAAGGGTTACCAACCAAACGCATATCCCAAAGCGGCTTATGCAGCCATGGTACAGAAGATGGATGACTATGTAGGTCAAGTGATGCAACAGTTGGTTAGCTTGGGTTTGGATAAAAATACCTTGGTCATTTTTACTAGTGACAATGGGCCTCACCGCGAAGGCGGGAACAATCCTGAATTTTTTAACAGTGGTGGTGGCCTTCGCGGCATCAAACGTGACCTCTATGAAGGTGGGATGCGCGAACCCATGATTGCACGCTGGCCCTCTTCCATCAAGGCCGGACAAGTGTCTACACAAACCGGCGCCTTCTGGGATTTTCTACCCACGTTTGCTAGTCTCACCAAGCAAACCATTCCCGCAGGGATTGATGGTCTCTCAATCTTGCCCACACTCACTGCCAAGGGCAAGCAAGAACAACACGAATATTATTACTGGGAGTTTCACGAGAATGGCGGAAGACAAGCCGTTCGCATGGGCGATTGGAAGGGTGTTAGATACAATGCATCTACCAATCCAACTGGACCCATTGAACTCTATAACCTCAGCACCGATTTGGCCGAGAAAAACAATCTTGCCTCCACCCGCCCCGATCTTGTTGCGCGCATGGCCGAGATCATGAAAACGGCGCATGTGGAGAACAAGGATTTTCCGTTTTTTAAAACGAAATAGGTGTTTTACGCAATCAAATAGGGTGTTTTAGCGCTTGACAGCGCTTTTCATGAAATATACTTTTACTGGTATTACGGATTAACCTACTAACAAGTTTGTTATTCTGATTTACACCTTTAAAACCTATTTTATGAAAAAGAATCATTTCTTCCTGCTGCTGCTCATTGTTGCTTCAACCTCTTGCATGTTTGGTTGTAAGAAAACAGAAACCGCTACTGATCCAGTAGCAATAACTAATCTTGACACATCATTAATTAACAGTTTACAGCTTTGGTTAGCAGACCAAAAAGACCATGTTGGCAAAAATGGGAAACCCATGGTTGATACCTTAATGTCTAACAGTAAATGGGATCAAGGAGAACAGAGCTATATCTCACAATTCCAATCCTTGGTTTATATTCCAGTTGGTAATAAAACTTTGGGGCTTGCCTTCTTTTATAATACTCAAAAAAGGCAAGTAGATAGTTGCTTTATGGTTGATGTTAATTCAGAGAAGTCAAACTACTCTTATAAGAAAATGGATGTAATCCAAGCAAGATATTTGCAACCTGATTCCAAAACCAATCATGGGTTTACAGGACAAATCACAGATTTTACCTTGGATAATAAATTCAAATCTGAGTTAAAATACAACAATGGTTTACTGGCTTATAACAAAACCCTCCGTTCAAAAGGAGCTACCAAACGCGGAAACATAACCACCCTACAAACCTGTATTGCCTGGTATTGGGTAACTACTTATGGCGATGGCACAGAGCTATGGCAGTATATGTATACCCAATGTAATGATTGCGAAGAACAACCCTACTCTATTGGAATTACCACCGCAAAAACATATATTAGAAAAGGAAATTGTGTTGGTGGTGGTGGAACAGGGCCAGTGACAACTGATAGTGAGTGTAACATCTCCAAAGATGAAGGAATTGAAATTTTGAATACTGCAGTATTTGAATCAAGCAATGGTTCAACAAGAGTATTTCCAATAGGTGGTCAAACTATAGATGCAACTGCGGGATTGATTAGGGAACCAGTTATGTTATATGTAGAAGGAGTTAGAGTTGGTTTTTATTTATTCAAATATAGTTCCAATTATGAAGCCATATATACTGGAGTAAGATATAAGAATTCTGCTTCTGATTTAACTTGGAAATGGGAGCAGGTTGGGTATGGAGGGCTTTCTGAAAGGGGAACTAATTTACCGCCCTGTTACAATGTTATTTTGTCAAGTGTATCTACACCTACTGTTATTTCTGACAATCAGGAAATTGCAAAGGCAATTTGTGCGGCTACTGCAGTTTTAAAAATTAATTGTACGCAGGGTGAATGGGTTCAAAAAGTATATACAAATCAAATGTTGCATATTTTAAAAGCTCAATAATTATCTATGAAATCAAATTATTTGAATTCAATAGCAGTAGTACTTTTTGTACTACTGCTATTTTGTACTAAAAAGGGTATCTCACAATATGATTCAATTGTAAAAATGAGGTTTACTCAAATTTCACCTAATCTAAATAATACCATGAAATTGGAATCATATGATTCCACTATAATTGAAGTATTTGATTCTAATAAAATCAAATATTATCAGTTTCAAATTCCAATTCTAATTTATGATAATACCGGTATTGTTAAAAAAGAAAAAAGAACACAGTATTTTATTCAGTTTAAAGATAGTTTGACTGGTTATTTTACTGATTCTATACTTGGATTAATTAACGTAAAACAAAACCGCGATTCTATAGCAGTACTTAATATAGCATTTAATGATGCATTAGAATCTGATTTTAAGAATTTGAAAATGGAATTAGTTGAAACAGAAACAATAAATAGTAATAATATTCTTATAGAAAAATTTAAAGTATTTTCTCAAAATGATACCAATTCTCCTGCTATTTGGATCTTGACTTATGATTTGTCAAATATTAAATGGCCAATGAGTATGTCAAAATATTTGGATAATCAAAAAGGTGGACACTTGAAAGAAATAGAATTACATAGTCCCAAAAAATATGTCAAATCTCTAAAGGCTCAAGTTGATGCTTATCTTTTTACTCATAAACTAGAGTACCTAGGCATTTCAAACGACGAAAAAATTGTTGCACGAATGAAAAATTTTGAATCAAATTATAAATAATTAACAGGGTACCAGTTCAGAAATCTGTATTTGAGACATTTAAAAAATAGTATCACATTTTTAATACTAAACCTCTTTAAAATAAGTTATAATGTGTAGCCGTAGGTATCTTATTCGGACTTTTCAAAAAGGCCGTTTTTATACTAGATCTAGTATAAAAACGGCCTTTCTATTTTATACACGTTCTAGTATAAAACTACTTGTCAATAATATACACGTTCTAGTATAAAATAGAACCCCTTGATTTATACTTGTTCTAGTATAAAAATGGACTAAAATATTTTTTCTCAAAAACAAGTACAGCAAGCCAATATCAATGACTTAAAATCAGGTATTTTAGAGTGTTACAACTTTAGATGTATAATAAATTCAATAATGAAATCAATCAACATTTACATTGTCCTGCTTTTTAGTTCGATTGTGTTTTTAATTTATAGTAATCATTTTTTAGATCTAAATCCTGTACTTAAGAGTATCATTTCTGTTGGTCAATTTATTTGTTTGATACTGATTGTTAGAAGTAAAAACAATTCTAAAACTTAATCTTCCTTTTGCAGATATATCCCCACCAAAGAATGTAAGCCGCAATGGTTCGGTAGGGTTCCCAGACTTTTGCAATGATGAGGGCTTGATCTTTGCTCAAATGAGTTAGACCCTTGATTTCTTTGAGGCGGTTCATGAGTGCAATATCGCCGGTAGGAAAGTGGTTGGGGCGGTGTAGGGCCATCATCAAGTACACGTCTACGGTCCAGTCACCAATGCCTTTGATTTTTTTTAGTTCTGTTCTAATGGTTGCATCATCCAATTGATTCAACTTTTTCAGGTTGAGGGTTTTGTCTGTAATAGCTTGTGCCAATGCTCGAGCATAGACCATTTTTTGTCTGCTAAAATAACAGGCGCGCATTTCTTCATCACTAAGAGATAGCAAAATTATCGGTTTGATTTTTGGAAGCTTGGCGCGGAGTTGATCCATAGCGGCGCGGGCCGATGCAAGCGAAACCTGTTGCTCCAATATAATATGGATCAGTGTTTCAAAATTGGGTTCCCGATGCCAGAAAGGTGGATAGCCATATTGCTCAATCGTATCGCGCAGCTCCGCATCTTTTTTACAAAGCTGTTTACAATACTTGACAAGTGTTTCTGCGGTAAAGCTGTTGGTTAATTCTGTAGTCATTTCTAAAACTATTCTACAACTTAAATCATTTTACAATAAAGTAAATGCTATTTAAGTGTAATAGTTTTGAAATGGGTCCTTTATAAAAACAAAAACCCGGTTTCATCATCACACTAAGTGAGAGAGGATTTACCGGGTATCGCAAAGCGAAGGTATAAAACTAATTATGTAAATGCAAGTCAATAAAAAACTATTATGTATTTAATTGATTTTGAAATTATATTTAAACAAGCAAAGATTTTAAAGGAGTTTGATATTTTAGCTACCTCATATTTTTCTCTTCGCCTTATATAAAATCTATTGAACTACTTTGAGATAATTTTATGTCCCTTAATAGCAAAGTAGATTACATACGCATAACAAACCAGTGGTGCAAAAAAAGCATATCTGATGCCAATATTGTCTGAGATGTATCCCATGATGGGTGGTACAATGGCGCCTCCAACAATTCCCATGATCAATAGAGATGATGCGGTTTTGGTATAAGCCCCTAGGTCTTTGATACTTAATGTAAATACAATAGGATACATGATAGAAGTGAATAGGCCTATGAATACCAAGGACCAGATGGATGTATAGCCTGTGGTGATGATGGCTAGCAAAACCAACAGGAATGCGCCTAGGGAGGACACTACCAACATTTTGGGTGGGCTAAATTTCTTGAGTATATAGGATCCGAATAATCTTCCGGCTAGTACCAGCGCCATAAACACCGTGATGAATAAGGCAGACTTCTGTTCGGTGAGTCCTTCTAATTCCATGGACTTGGAATAGCGAATTAAAAAACTCACAATGCCTACTTCTGCGCCTACATAACAAAACACCGCGCCAATGCCATACATGGCGTGTGAGAATTGAAAAATCTTTTTAAAGGAATAATTGCTTTGTTCTTCATCTGCAATGGTTGGAAGTTTGATAAAGCAGAGTAACAAACCCATGGCAATGAATAAACCTGCTAATCCTAGGTAGGGTAGTTTTACCAAGTTGGCTTCAGCAGTTAAAAATGCTTGCAGCTCAGTAGCGTTAAATGAATCAATGCTTGTTTGTGGTATGTCTTTCTCGTGTAAGAGCAAGAGCGCTCCAATATAAGGTGCAATGGTGGCTCCCAATGAACCAACGGCTGCGGATAAACTTAATCTACTAGAGGCACCTTCTGGATCTCCTAGTTTTGAGATATAGGGTGTTGCTGTTACTTCTAAAAAAGTAAATCCTGCTGCCATGACAAATAGCGCCAAAAGAAATAAAGGATAGTACCTAATTTCTGCCGCTGGATAAAACATAGCTGCACCAAGGGCCGCGGTTAATAGTCCTGTAATCATTCCCACTCGGTATCCTTTCTTTTGAATAAAATATCCTGCCGGGATAGCCATTAAATAGTATGCCCCAAAAAAAGCAGATTGGATTAAGGATGATTCTAGGTCTGTTAATTGACAGGCTCGCTTTAAATGCGGAATTAAAATATCGTTGATATTCCTACTCATGTTCCAGAAAAACATGAGACACATCACTATGAGCAGGGGGAATAATATACTGGTTGTTTTGTTTTGTTTCACGTGGGTTGGTTATGGTGTTGAACTAGTTGGTTTCTTTTAAATCGCAACTGCTACCTGGTGTTTCTGGAGTTTTATAAACGCCATTTTCTATTTTCACTGGGTTTACAAAATGCTTTTGCAAGTGTGGAATATGTTCTAAGAACAAAGCTTCATGCCCCAGTTTAATATGATTGAACAAAACCAAGTGTTGGTGCAGCTGTCCCATATCGCCCACATGCGGTACAACTGGAATCCCAAATTTTTTGCTGAGTAAACTCACCACAATAAATTCACTAACACCTGCCACCCTTACTGCGTCTACCTGAACAAAGCCTACTGATTTTGTTTGCAAGAAATTCTTGAATAAGATTCTATTGGGTACGTGTTCACCCAAGGCAATTTTTGTTGGAGCAATCGCATCGGCTAAAACCTTGTGGGCCATTACATCATCTGGATGCGTGGGCTCTTCAATCCAATAAGGATTCATGCTCTGCAATTCTCTACAAATGATTTTGGCTTGTGGTAAGGTCCATTGTTGATTGGCGTCTAACATAATCTTTGCCTCATCACCCGCTACATCTCTAACTATATGCGCCCTTCTAATATCTCTTTCAAATGCTTTGGAACCCACTTTTAATTTCATAGCAGTAAATCCTTCTGCCACTGCTTTTTTACAATTCTCTCTTACTTTTTCATCGCTATAATTAAACCAGCCAATAGAAGTGTCATAACCAGGATAACCCTTGGTCAAAATGCCGCTTCTTTCTGAGTTAGTACTTTCTTGCTGTTTGATTAACTCAATAGCCTGAGTTCTGGTTAGTTCATCTTCTAGATAACTAAGATCAAGCGTATTCACTATTTGTTCTGGACTCAAACTGATCAATAATTTCCATAGTGGCACAGCTCTTTTCTTGGCCCATAAATCATAACAGGCATTGGTTACAGCGGCTAGTCCTAAATGCACAACACCTTTGTGTGGCCCCAACCACCTAAACTGTTGTTCATTAGAAAGTGCGTGTAAATGGGATCCAAAATTGGCCATGAGTTCTTCAATATCTTTTCCTTTGAGTGTCTCTGCATAAAAAGCGGCTGCCTTGCATACAAGGTCATTACCTTCACCTACGGTAAATGCAAAACCGGTTCCCACCAAACCGGAATCGTCTACCAATTTGCATACTGCATAAGAGTAAACAGGGTCTCTGTGTATAGCATCGCTACCAGCACCTGCACCAAGTGGAAATCTTCTGTCTTCTATGATAATCTTCTGAATCATAATCTCATTTTATAGGGAACCTTATAATCTATATCCTAATTCTGCGCCGCCGCTAATGGGTAATATGCATCCGGTAATAAATCGGGCTTTTTCTGATAACAAAAAAACGCAAGCGTCTGCCACTACATCGCCCGAAGGGCAATATCCCAATGGATGTATCTTGTCTAGATAATTTTCAATTTCTGTGCTATTGGGTTGTTCTTTTGACCAGTCTCTGAGCATGGGGGTCCACACACCTGCGGGTGCTACGGCATTTACCCGAATCCCATATTTGGCATAATCCAATGCCATTGATTTGGTCAGTGTGTTCATAGCGCCCTTTGTTGCGGAATACGCTGCGTGTAATTCTTGCCCAATCTCTGCCACCAAACTGCTGGTATTGAGGATGGTTCCCTTACTTGCTTTTAATGCTTCAAAACCATATTTAGTAGTTAGGTAAACCGATTTTAGATTCACGTTCATCAGTTTGTCCCATTCCTCTGTGGTGGTTTCATGCAGGGCTTTTGAAGGATATGCAATTCCGGCATTATTGTGAATGGCGTCTATGCGTCCAAAATGCGCGATGGTTTGTTCTATGGCATCTTTTACTAGTACTTCATCCGAAACATCACAGGGCAAACAAATATGCACACCTCCAATTTCTTGAATCACGGCTTCAATGGCTGCTTGATCAAGTGCTGCAATGGCCAAGAGGGCTCCCTCCTTGGCATAGGCTTTGGCGCACTCGGCACCAATACCCATTGAACCACCAGTAAGAAAAATGACTTTGTTCTTAAGTAGCATAGCAAGGTTAGTTGAACAGGTTAAAATAGATTAACTGTTTGTTAGATTACAAATAAAAACCTTGTTTTCCAGCTATTTGCCTGCAATATTATCCGATTATTGCACTATTTTACCATAAACCAATCGGCGGCAGTTAGCCCAATTACTAAATAATTGCTATGCGTCCACAGCTTTTAAAAATTACATCGGGGCCCTCCATCTCTTTTAGTGCTAGACAGGACGCCATGCCCTATGTCAATAATAATTGGCATTACCACCCCGAAATAGAATTGATTCATGTGATGCAGGGAGAGGGAACCTTATTTGCGGGCGATACTTCTATTAGATTTAGTCCAGGAAATTTGATTTTAATTGGGGCGCAGTTACCCCACTATTGGCGATTTGATGATGCTTATACGCAAGACAAACCCCAGCCATCTCTAATTGAGCTAACGCAGTTTTGCGATGATTTTTGGGGCAAGGATTTTTTGAGTTTACCCGAGAATCAAGCCATTAGAAAATTATTGGAAAGGGCCAAACGCGGGATCATTGTTAATGATGAAATTTCAGTTTTTGCAAAGCAAATATTAACCCAATTAATTCTCTCTGAAGGAACTGAACGATTAATTTGTCTGGTGCAATTATTGCAAGTACTTTCTAAAGACCATCAACCCAACTATATTTCTTCTGCCAATCATTTTGAATTTGTCTCTTCTGAAAATGAAAGAATCAATGCTATTTACAATTATGCCCTGACGCATTTTAAACAGAAGATTTATTTGAAAGACGTGGCAGCCATTGCCAACCTAGCCACCAATTCTTTTTGCCGATATTTTAAATCCAGAACTAGAAAAAGTTTTTCTGTGTTGATCATTGAACTGCGTGTTGGTTATGCCTGCAAACTCTTAGCGGAGAAAAGCATGAGCATCAAAGAAGTTTGTTTTGAAAGTGGCTTTAATAGCTTCACTAATTTCAACAAACAGTTTAAATTATTAAAGGGTATGCAACCCAATGAATATAGAAAACGCATGGGGTTTGAATGAGGAAATGGTTCTAAAAAAATTCTATAGCTTAAATCTTTTTACAATTTATTGGTAATTAACTCATTAGAAGAGAATTAAATTTAAGTAGCAGTATTTAATTTCACTTATAAGTGAAATTAAATAAAAATTTATTTACCTTCAATTTGAGTTTGTGCATTACGAAATAGTTGAAATGTCAGAGTTCTCGGGTGCTGGAGCAACAGTTTATTCAGTTATTGAGAACCATGCAGATGAAACAATATTTGATTCTTTTGTAAGGACTTATGTAGTTGAACATCGCAACGCTTTGAAAAATATATTAGCAAGGATTGAGACCATTGGAAAAATTACTGGTGCTAAAGAAGGATTTTTTAAATTAAATGAAGGAAAGCCTGGTGATGCTGTTGTTGCTTTATTTGATATGCCGGATTCTAGGTTAAGGTTGTATTGTATTAGACTTGGTAAAAACATTTTAATTCTTGGCGGTGGTGCTGAAAAATCAAAAACCATTAGAGCTTGGCAAGAAGATGAAAGATTAGCAGATGCTGTTCAGAAAATGATGTTGGTCTCAAACCTCATTCTTAAAAGCATTATTGCAAAAGAAACATATTGGTCAGAGGATGGGTTTGAATTATTAGGGAATCTTTATTTTAATGAATATGAAGACTGAAACAAAAGCTAGAAAACATAGCTCTCCATTATTGAGAGAGGTATTGTCTGAGATTAGTAAAATTGAGAAAAAGCAAATTATCAATAAATATGCTGTTGCAACAAAGTTGGATCAGTTATTGGTATTGCGAGGATGGAATAAAACAACATTTGCTGAAAAAGTAAATAGACATCCTTCAGAAATTACAAAATGGCTGAGTGGTACACACAATTTTACCATTGATACTTTAACGGAAATAGCAGATACTTTTAAAATCTCTATTTCAGAATTATTTTAAAGAATCATTTTTTTATTTCTTCTTAAATCCTTCTAAAAACACGCGAGCTTCTGCTGTGAGGATGAGTCTTCCACTGATGGCGGCGCGGCTAAGTAATAGTTCATTCCAATGCTCGGTACCGGACCAGAAGGCGGCTTTGATTTCAGCCATGGCGGCGGGGCTGGATGCGGCTAAGGTATCTGCCAGGTTGAATATGGCTGCGTCCATAGATACTATGTCTGGGTGAACAGAGGCGTAGAGTCCTTTTTCTTGGCCCCATTGGGCCGATCTAAAACCAGTGGCATCAATGGCCAATTCATAAGCCGCGGATAATCCTATTTTCCTCTCAACTGCGGGACCTACTACAAAGGGTCCAATGCCCACGGCTAGTTCAGACAATTTAATAGAGGCGTCTACGGTTCCGAATGTATAATCGCAGGCAGATGCTAGCCCAACACCTCCACCAATGGCTTTTCCTTGTACACGGCCGATGATAAATTTGGGGCAGCTGCGCATGGCATTGATCACGTGGGCAAAGCCGCTAAAGAATTCCAATCCTTCTGCTTCGGTGGTAATTTGTAACAACTCGTCAAAGGATGCGCCAGCGCAAAAAGTTTTGGCTCCACCTGATTGTAAGATCAACACCTTGCATGAAGCATCGCCCCCGGCAATGTTAATGGTGTTTGCCAATTCTTTTAAAATGGCCGATGGCAATGAATTGTGTTGAGCCGTAAAAAACTCAATCACGCCAATGCCATTGTTTACCTGATAACGAACATAATTTTCCATCTAGTCTTTTTTGGCCACCATGGTTAGAATGGTAGCAATACCGGAGATCTCATTGGTTGCGTCTAAAATCTCTACCAACCATTTTACAATCCCTTTGTCAATATCGGTGATTTCTTTTTTCTCTTGTGCAATTTTTTCTTTGCAGGTGAAACGTACTTGAATGGTATCGCCCGGATAAACGGGTTTAGTAAAACGCAGTTCGTCTATGCCATAGTTGAGCAGGACGGGATTTTTTTCATAACTGTCTACAAACAATCCCGCAGCAGCACTCATGATAAAATAGCCATGTGCCACTTGGCGCTCAAACATGGTTCCTTCAAAATTGGTGCTGTCTAAATGCGCGTAAAAATGATCTCCACTGAGGTCTGCAAAACTATCTATGTCTTCTTTGGTAATCATACGTGGGGCAGTGAGAATCTGCTCTCCAATGACCAACTCTTCAAAGTATTTGGTAAATGGATGCGCGCCTCCATCAATGCCTGTGGCGCCGGGTTGGTACACTTGGCTAATGGCCGTGATCATATCGGGCGAGCCCTGTATGGCTACTCTTTGCATATAGTGTTTTACGCCGCGTAGTCCACCCATTTCTTCTCCACCACCAGCGCGGCCAGGACCTCCGTGTACCAACAAGGGTAGGGGTGATCCGTGTCCGGTATTTTCTTTTGCGCAAGCGCCATTTAAAACTAGGATCCTTCCATGGTAGGTTCCCGCTCCAATAGTGTAGTCTCTTGCAATGGAAGGATCATTGGTCACCACCGATGACACTAATGAACCCTTGCCCAATTTTACTAGTGCAATGGCTTCTTGCAAACTGTTATAAGGCATGAGTGTTGACACGGGACCAAATGCTTCTACCTCGTGTACCTCATTACTGCTCATGGGTTGTGGGTTCATCAATAGGAGCGGGCTCATAAATGCGCCAACTGTTGCATCTGCATCAACAACAGATACACTGTCCATGCTACCATAAATAATTTGTGAACTTGCCAAGAGTTTCTGCACTTGCTCGCGCACTTCATTACGTTGGCTTTGTCCGGCCAATGATCCCATGCGCACGGTTTCATTTAATGGATTCCCAATAACGGTTTGCGCCAAAGCCTTACCCAGCGCTATTTGTACGTCTTCTATTTTATTTTCAGGAACAAAAATTCGGCGGATGGCCGTACATTTTTGTCCGCACTTGGTGGTCATTTCTTTGCGTACTTCTTTGATAAACAAATCCCATTCCGGCATCTCTGGGGTAACATCGGTTCCCAGAACAATGCTGTTTAATGAATCTGCTTCCATGGTAAAAGGCACATTCTCTTTCAAGACCACGGGGTGTGATTTGAGCATGAGACCTGTAGTTGCTGATCCCGTAAATGTGATAATATCTTGAGACTGTACATGGTCTAATAAATCGCCTGCGGAACCGCAGAGCAATTGCAAAGCACCATCTGGCAAAATACCCGATGCGGCAATTTCTTTAACCACGGCTTCGGTTAAAAAGGAAGTAACCGTTGCTGGCTTGACCACGGCGGGTACACCAGCCAATAAGTTCACGGCAATTTTTTCTAGCATGCCCCATACCGGAAAATTAAAGGCATTGATATGCACGGCTACCCCTTCTTTGGGAATCAACAAATGGTGTCCCATAAAAGTATTGGCCTTGCCCAGTGAATGGTGCTCTCCGTCTAAACAATAGGGTTGGTCTGGGAATTTTCTGCGGAGCGATGCATAGGCAAACAAATTGCCAATCCCGCCTTCTATGTCTACCCAACTATCGGCCTTGGTAGCCCCGGTTTGGTAACTGATCTGATAGAATTTGTCTAAGTGCTCGCGCAGGTGCAAGGCCAAAGCCCGGAGCATTCTTCCGCGCTCGTGAAAACTCATGGCCCTGAGCGCTGGATTGCCCTTTTGTCTGGCGTAATGCAGTATGGAGGCCATGTCCAGACCTTTTGTACTCGCCGTTGCGATGGCGTTTCCTGTTACCGCATTAAAGAGGGCCTGACCATCGCCATCGCCCCTCACCCATTTGCCCATCACATAATTTTCCAATGCTGCCATAGCTATCGTTTGGACAAAGCTAACGATTGATAGGTTTCAGAAATCATACGGTTGTTACAAAAATGTTGGAATTGGGGAATGGCAGCAAGACAGGCACAATGTTATGCCGTTTCATGAATTGCATAACTGACAGCCATGAAATTTTGCCGTGATTCGCGCTTGCTCAAAGTTGCATTTCCTTCGCGTCTACCCTGGAGCTGGTCAAAAAGCAGCGCTGCTGCTAATTGCCCTGCCTCCGGCACCGCTCCAGAAAGGCCGCTCAGAAAACACAACTCTTGAGCGGCGATGGTCCGTCTAGTTGGGGGATGTTTTGGCGCCTGTAGTTTGTTGCCTATGTTTTTTTAGTATCAATTACTTATTAAGCCAACTGGTGAAAGGTTAAAAAATTATTGTTATAACGTAAATATTGTTATAACTTAGTAAAAAGGTTTTATATGGAACAGATTCTAATGAGAACTACTTTGCGTAAAATAGGTAATTCAAGAGGCGTAATATTAACAAAGGAAATTATTGAAAAACTAAATATGGTTGATGGTCAAGAAATAGAAGTTACTATGAATAAGGAATCTGCATTAGTTTTAAAACCTACAAAACATAAAAAGAAAAAGCGTCCTCCATTAAATCTAGATATATCAACTTGGGAGGCGCAGTTTAATTTAGCGATTAAAAAAGGCGATTTACCTGAAAAGGATGTATTTGAAGGCATGTCAAATAAATTTGATCAATCTTGGTAAAAGAATGAAATGCCAAAATCAATCTCAACAAAAAAATATTATCAATTTGATGTTTGGTTAGTAGAATTAGAACCAACAATTGGTAGTGAAGTAAATAAAAAAAGACCTTGTGTGATAATATCACCACAGGCAATGAATAATTCTTTGAATACCGTGTTAATTGCTCCCCTTACACATACACAAAAAAGCTACCCAACTAGGGTATTCGCCAATTTTAAAAATGAAGAAGGTCAGGTAATGTTAGACCAAATTAGAGGCGTTGATAAAAGCAGGCTTACTAAACTTCTTGGAAGCCTTGATGCTGAAACCTGCCAAGACATTTTAAAAATCTTGAGAGTGATGTTTTCTTAATCCTATTTTATTAAATAGCTATACTAGCAACTTAAACTATGTGAGGCAAATGAAAAAGAATTACAACGAAATATTAGATGGAAAACTTGTTTCAAAAGCACTAGAAATTACTATTGTTCTAACAGTTGTTTTTTACATAGTATTTTCAGTCATAAAACGGTTTTCAACCAACGAACAAATGTTTTGGATACCTGTGATTCTTTTTGCTTCAAACTTTCTTGTTCTCTTAGAATTAGTTTATTTAACTAAGACTAAGAAACTAAATAGTACTAAAAAAGAATTTATAGGACTACTTAGTCAAACTGTTTTAAACTTGGCATTCGTAATTTTTATACTCACATTTCTTTTTTGAGTCAAAACAATAGTAGCAAAACATAGGCAATAAACTACAGGCACCAAAACATCCCCCAACTAGACGGGCTATCGCCGCTCAAGAGTTGTGTTTTCTGAGCGGCCTTTCTGGAGCGGTGCCGGAGGCAGGGCAATTAGCAGCAGCGCTGCTTTTTGCCCAGCTCCAGGGTAGACGCGAAGGAAATACAACTTTGAGCAAGCGCGAATCACGGCAAAACATCATGAACGTCAGTTTTGCAAATCATTAAAACATTATGGCAGTCTAGAATGCAAATGATAATTAGTAAACAATAGTCACCGACCCACTAATGATCTCCAAACCGTTTTTGGGATTGATCACATAGTAGTAAGTACCAACGGGAAGTGCTTTGCCATTGAGTTTGCCGGTCCATTCGGTGGCATAGCCCAGGGAAGAAAATACTTTTTGACCATAGCGGTTAAAGACATCAACGGTGGCGCCTGGGTAAGTGTCAAGATATGGAATGCGCCAAGTGTCATTAACACCATCGCCATTGGGCGAAAAAGCATTGGGCACTTGAGGGGCTTTGAGTACTTCAATAAAAATGTCATCAGTAACCGTGCAGCCACCCAAATTAGAAAGCGCTAATTGGTAAGTAATATCAACCAAGGGTTTGCTATTGGGAACGGCAGCGGTATCAGAATCCAAATAAGTAGATGGGGTCCAGAGATAACTTAGCCCCGTGCCATAAACGAACAGTGGTTTCAAACTGGCTTGACCATTTTGCAAGACTTTTAAATCAGGACCCAGATCCAATTTTGGATAAGGGAACACGGTGATGGTTTTAAGTGCCGTATCACTCACACAACCCTGTGTGTTGAGAATATGCAAAGCCACTTGAATGTTACCACTATCGCGGAACAGCTGCGATGGATTTTGAATGCTGGCTGTATTACCAGCAGAAAAATCCCAAACCCAGGTGCTGATAGCGCTGGTCTTGCCATCACTTAGGTCAGTAAATTGAATAGCGTCATTGATGCAGATGATGGTATCCGATGCACTAAAATTGGCCTTGGGTTGCGGATAAATACTAGAGATGATTTTGGTGCTACTATCAACGCAGTTATTATTACTACGTACAATTAATTGAATGGGATAAGGACCCACTGCGCTAAAGCGATGTATTGGATTGGGCAATGTGCTAGAGCTAGCATCATTGGGATCATTGAAATTCCAACGATAACTCAAGAGTGCTGTAGAACCATCACTGATGCTAGTACTGCTAGTGAATTGACCTCTACCATCTGGCAAACAAATTTGTGGAATGCTAAAATCAACAATAGGAAGCGGGTTCACTTTTATGGTCTGAGTGTTGAGTGCACTTACACAACCACTATCCGTTGTCACGCGCAAACTAGCCGTAAAACTATTGGCAGCTGCATAAGTATAAGTATAGTCATTGGCATTGTTGCGCACAGCGGTATTGCCATCTCCATAAACCCAATTGCGTTGTACAATATTGCTGAAATTGGCTATAGAACTATCAGAAAAAGTCAGTGCATTTTTTTCACAAAGCGGAGAAGCCACACCCCATTTGGCAACAGGGCTTGGCCATACTTGAATGGATTGCGTGAGTGAATCCTTACATCCCTTGGCCGATGTTTGCATAAACTGAATAGGATAAATTCCCACTCCTGCAAGAGCCGGATTGAATACTCCCGCAGCACTTACACCTGTACCTGTGTAATTAAATGTTCCTGTAACAGCACTATTATAACTTGTTTGTAAAATGGCTCTGGGAGCGGCTTCTAGACAAATGCTAGGCATGGTGCTAAAGCTAACTTTGGGGCTTTGATTCAGCGTGATTACCTGAGTACTAATATCGGCGCAAGCACTGGCGCTTCCTGAAAATGCTTTGAACTGTACAGAAATGGGTTTGCTTACTGGGCTTTGAAAATCGGCGTAGCGATACGCATATACCTTGTTTAAATACGGATCATCATCAATAGTTTTAACTGATGGTGCATTGAGAAAATCCCAAGTAATTTCTACCCTTGTTACCGTACCAAAATCTACGGTAGATGTATTTTGTATGCGCACAGAATCATTGCTACATAGTGCTGCTGGTTGCAAAACTACAAACTGACTCTTGGGCACAGAACCATTGACCGTAAAGGTTTTGGTGAGATTGCTCACGCATCCGTCTTTGGAACTTACGGTTAAGGATACTAGATAATCCGCAGATTTGTTATACTTAACAGCAGGGTTTTGTAAGGTGCTTGTGAGCGTATTTGGTCCCGGTGTAATAGCTGGTGTGCCAGCATTAAAATTCCAGAGATAGGTCATCTGTGCAGCGGTTCCATCTGCAATAGTGGTAGTGTCTGTGAAGAGGGCAGAAGCATCGCTCAAGCAAACTTTGGGAAGTATGAAACCTACCACTGGCTTGGGGTGCACGGTCACATTAGTGGTCACAGTATCACTCAAACATCCCTTGTTTGATTCCACCAATAATTGAACGGGATAAGTTCCCCATGTGGCAAAGCTTTTGGTAAAAGTTCCACCACCGGTAGTATCCTTGGTATTGCCATCTTTAAAATTCCAATACCATCGCGCAAGCCCACTGGTATTGGCTATTGACTGATCTGTAAATGAAAATAGTTGGTTCTCGCAGGCTGGCGCAGACACGGTAAATACAGGAACCGGCTTGGCATATAAAGAGACAGTACTGCTCACATTGGGTGCACCTGTTAGGGATGCAGCTGTGCAAGAATTGGCATCGGTAATACTCAATAAGGTATAAGTTGTTTGTGCCTTTGGCGATACCGCAAGTGTATAAGGTGCAGTAACAATAGTAAGTGTATCTGTTTTGCTACCATCGGTATAACCCACACGCCATGGTGCCGTACCTGTTGGTGTGAGAATCAAATTTTTGGTTTGTCCCTGACAGATAGAATCATTGGGTGAGATAGTGATGGTGGGTGCTGGATGTACGATTAAGTCAATGCTGTCTCTGAAAATACCACATCCCAAAATATTCATAGCCACACTATACAATCCGCTATTACTGGTGTTGGCATTGGGGATACTGGGATTATAAATGGTACTGCTAAATCCATTGGGTCCTGTCCATTGATACGTAGCTCCAATGACTTGAGATACTTGGAGGTTGATATTGTTGCCCGCGCAGGTAAGTCCTGCAATTTGAGGGGACAAGGTTGTTTGCGCGTAGTTGGAAAAATATCCCAATACGTTTCCGGTACTAGTTGATCCATTTAAGAATCCTAAGTGAAACAAACCACTGGTATTGGAGACAGTAGTGTTTACGCCATCGGGAATCAGGGTATTTAAATTAGGTAAGTTACCCGTACTAATTTTTGCATACATCCATTCTCCATTGGTACCTGGAACGGCATTGAACATAGACCCTGTAATAATATTAGTTTGCCCATCTAATAGAAAACCATTGATATCAGTGGCTTTGCAAAGTAGGTTTAGATAGAATGGGGTATTCACAGAGCGTACAAAAGATACCAGTGAGGATCCTGTGCATCTAATACTGGGCAAATTAGTAGCAGCCATTTCACAACCAATTCCTGTTACTTGATTTAGATAAACGGGGTTACTGGTTTTTACATAAGCACTGGGTTGATTCAAAACACCTTCATAGACCTGACCTCGGTTGAGCGTGATTACTTGGGTGCCATTGACAAATACTTGGGTACCATCAGTAGTGGCTAGCACATAAAAATAGTCTCCAAAATCTGGACTAAAAGACAACTCTCCTTTAATAATCACAAACTCATTACCATTGGCTTCTTCTGGAATAATTTGGTCTCCTACCAGATCGCGGCAGCCCGTGGGTGGTCCAATAGAATCATCATAAACTGTAATAGTAATCAGTTTATTGGCGGTAACCGTACTACCCACTAAATGATTGGGTCCGTCTTGATTCAGTGCATTTACGGAATAAGTTTCTCCCTTGTTCAGGGTTACACTAAATTTTACACCTGCACTATGACCAACTGCCTCCTTGCTTGGTGTGATTTCTACTACCGTATTGTCTTCAGTAGCTACCACTACAAATCCATTTTTGGGGACAGGGGTATAGTTGCCATTTGCAAAACGATTTTGCCCGGGAATCATAAATGCTTTTCCCTTACTGATATTTCCTTTGAGTGCAAAGATTTCTGGGTTAAAAGCAGAAGCCCCTGGTTTACCCTGCATTTCATAGTAAGCAGAAATATTGCTAGTAGAAACCACTTTGAGGGCATTGTTCAAAACCGTATTAACTGGCTTTGTTTCTATCTGGTTTAAAAAACTAGTAAGATTGGCGGAGAATGCGGAGTATGGGTCTAAGTGTACCGGGATGGGCGCAAAACTTGGATTGGCCGGCATGGTTATCAAAATATCTGCCGGGCTAGCATAACTTGACAAACGCATGATAATGGGTGAATTGCCATGACCTGCAGTAATAGCTGGTGCCCCAAACCAAAATGCCGTATCGGTTTGCGCGTTTGATGTTAGTGACATCAAAGCTGCTATGAACAATAAGCCAAGTGATTTGCAAGCATTCATGGATAATGGAAGGCCCTATTTATTCCACGAATTTAATTTTTAAAACCCATAAACAGTTGTTATTGTTTGTCTCTGGTCCATTGTTCCCATTGTTTAAAATAATGGGCTCCCCAAAAATCGTATCGCGGCTGCATGTTTTGTTTTAAACGATTGCGAAAATCGTCTAGGTTTTTTTGTTCCGCTGGCGTCCACAAAGATTCACTCAATGCGGTCATGCGAGGGAAGATCATGTATTCTACCTTGGTACCATAACCCATGTATTCTGTCCAAACATTGGCTTGACCTCCAATAATGTATTGGTCCAATTTAGCATCGCGCAAAGCGGCAGGAACGGGGTCATATTGGTACACAGAATCCATGGTATTGTAGCCGTGTATGGCCAATGAATCATTGGGATCATGTGATTGGTAATGGTCAAAATAATAGGGCTTGCCGGGTGTCATGATTACGCGGTGTTTGAGTTTTCCCGCCTCAATACCCTCCTTAGCACCGCCCCAGTTCATCACAATGGCCGATGTATCTAGTTCTCCTTCCAAAATCTCATGCCAGCCAATAACTTGTTTGTTTTTTTCTTTTAAATATTTGGCTGATTGACTAATAAAATAGGTTTGTAATGCGTGCTCGTCTTTGAGTCCTTTTTCTTTCATAAATGCTTGTGAAAAAGGGTCTGCCTTCCACCAAAGTTTGCTACACTCGTCTCCACCCACATGTATATACTTTGAAGGGAAGAGGTCTGAGATTTCATGGAAGATGGTTCTCAAGAAAGTAAATGTTGCTGGTCTTGGTGCCAACACATTGTTCTGTCTATTGTACATGCCCCAGGTGGTGGCCACATTCCAAGTGGTATCAGGTTTGGTACTGAACTCGGGGTAAGCGGTGATGGTTGCGCGGCTATGGCCAGGTATGTCTATTTCTGGAATCACTTCAATGCCGCGCAATGCTGCATAAGCAATCACTTCTTTGACTTCTTTTCTGGTATAGAATCCGCCATAGCGCGTGCTGTCATAGCGCGCGGGTGTATCCTTGAAATGCCCTATCAGTGTGGCATTGCGCCAAGAACCAATGCTATTGAGTTTGGGATAAGAAAGGATTTCTATGCGCCATCCTTGGTCGTCTGTTAAATGCCAATGAAACGTATTGAACTTGTGAAAAGTTAAATAGTCAATATATTTTTTGATGAATTCCAATGGGAACATATGTCTTACCACGTCTAAGTGCATACCCCTGTATTCAAATCTTGGGTAGTCTTTGATGGCTACAGCTGGTACTTCAAAACTGCTGCTTTTTTGTAAGGGGCAGATTTGTAAAAGGGTTTGAATAGCGTTCACCAAACCTCTAATGTCTTTAACGGTGATCTTGATTTCATTGCCCTTTGATTCCAACAGGTACATTTCTGCCTTGTCTATTTGTGTTGGGTCTTCTTGGATCAAGAGATAACTGCCTGATTTTGGAACCTTTTTGCTGATGCCCAATTGCAATCCTGTTTGTTGCTTCAAACTTGCTTGCAAATACTGCAATTGCGCCTGATACTTAGCTGGCCCAACAATTTTGGAACTAGCATCTAGCTTTACACCGGCAGTTGCGAGGCTTTGATAACTAACGGGTTTTGGTATAATAGGATTTGTTTGAGCCATCACTTGTATACCAATACATAAAGACAGTAGAAAATAGAGCAATCGCATGTGATACTTTTTGATTATCCCAAGAACTGAATGGTCTTGGTATCTAGTGCAATAAAAATGATTTCGTTTTTTTGAACATGTCTGTTCAAAGTATGGATATAGATAATGGTGTCTTCCACCACCAGTTCTAATTCAAAAAATCCTACCATGAATTGAATGTTGCGCACTTGTGCGGCCACACCATGATCCACGCTTGCTAGTTTAAAATTCCCTGGCCGCACAAAAATTCTCTTACCCAATGGTGCTGTTCCACTATAAGGTAAAAGCAGGTCTGCAATATGCGGTGGTAGAATTTGGTACTTGCCCAAGAGTGCTGCTGTATAAGCGTTTGTGGGGTGTTGGTATACTTGCTCCGGTTCTCCTGACTGCACTATTTTTCCATGTTGCATCAGCATCACTTGATCAGCCCATGGCAAAATATCGGTTGGGTCATGTGAAACCAAGAGACAGGTAATTTGTAAGGTTTCACCTATCTCTCTAATTACATCCTTCAGGATATTTTTATGTATCAAATCCAAATTGGAATAGGGCTCATCTAGCAAAAGCAATTTGGGCGATCCTATGAGTAATCGCGCAATGGCAATGCGTTGGCGCTCTCCACCTGATAATTGATCTGTTTTGCGCTTGACCAAATGGTTGATCATACAAACTTCAAAAATGGCGTTGGCCATTTCATCGCTAAGCTTATTGGCATAAGACAACAATTCTTCTACTCTATAAGAATTGCGGAGTTCAAAATGTTGAGAGAGATAAGCAATATCTGGATGACCAGGTACCAGTCTAAATTCTGGGCCTAGTACGTGTTTGTCCTGGAAAAAGATCATACCGTCACTGGGTTGTTCCAACCCAGCAATCATTTTGAGTAGACTACTTTTTCCTGATCCGGTTTCTCCAGCAATGGCCAGTTTTTGAAAAGGTGCTTGGGTAAAGCTCACAGCATCTACTACGGGTTTGCCGTTCTGTAATTTGCTAATATTGTTTACCTCTAAAAAGCCCATGCTTCAAAGATAGGCAAGCCTTGCCATCTTTCTTTATTTGCTAATCACGATGCTGGTTGGGGTTGGACCACCAATACCTGCTGCATCATTTGCACGCTTCAAAGCTTCTTGTACTTGGGTAAACACGTCTCCAAAATTGGCTTCTAGGGTAAATGGTCTTAGACCCAAGGTTACACCGCCTGCAATGCTGATCACGCTAACAGTTGGAGCAGGGTCTTTTAAAACCAATGGGTGTGCATTCATTACTTCTAGGGCAATGGCTTTGGCTTGGTCAATATTGGTATCGCCAGCCAAGAGTACATTAATGTCTACGCGCAGGCTACCGTGTTTGGTATAATTAATAATAGTTCCATTGCTCAAAGCGCCATTGGCCAAGATGATGGTTTTATTATCTCCAGTTAACAAAATGGTATTAAAGATTTGAATTTCTAAAACGGTTCCTTTTTGTCCACCTGCCTCAATCAGGTCTCCAGTTTTAAATGGTTTGAACACCAAGATCAATACCCCACCTGCAAAATTGGCCAATGATCCTTGCAAAGCTAAACCAACAGCCAGACCCATGGCACCAATAATGGCTACAAAAGAAGTGGTTTCAATACCTAGCATTCCCGCAACAGTAATCAGCAACAACACTTTCAAACCAACAGACACCATACTAGACAAAAAAGACTGCAATGAAGCGTCTACTTTGCGTTGGTTCATGGTCTTCTTGGCTAATTTAGCTGTCCAGTTAATGATGGTCAGACCTATGATAAATACCAATAAGGCAGAGATTAACTTTGGTCCGAATCCGAAAATCCAGTTTTGTAATTGCGTGGTAAAGCCGGTTAGTTTGTCCATTTGTGTTTTTTGTATAACTAAAATAAGTTATTTCTTTTTAAAAGGAAGGGTATTAAAAAGAGCAAATTGTAATTGTGGTCGGTTGCCATTTTCTAATACCTGGTACATGAGTCCAGTTTCCAACCTCATTTGATTGGTTAGACCAAATCCAATGGCTCCATAGATCCTATCTCTATCAAAAACTGGACTATTCAAATGCAGAAAGATTTCATTGTAGGCAGAGAAATAGACCGCATTTTTTACAAGAGCAGGTTTGTTGAATGGAATATTCACACCCAAAAAGTATCGAAACCGAAACCGGAAATTGTTATTGGGTAAGAACCTTTCTTCAAATCTATAACGGTGTTGCAGGAATACTTTTCCAAATTGTTGTTTGGTGATGAATTGTTGGTAGAGCCTATGTTCTGTAGTGTTATTCTTATTATCAGTACCTGCTATATAGGGATAGGACTGTACAAAAGCATAACCCATGAGTAGGTTATTATTATTTTCTGTAAGATTATATCCAATTCCAGTTCTGATGAGTAATTGTTCTTCATCGCCTAATAAATTATAGTTGCGGTATTGACCCTCATGCCACCAGTTCCATTTTTTGTTGATCTGTTTGTTGCCAAAATAGATAAGCCAGTTTCCTACCTCGGATTTTTGGGCCAATGATTTAGTGCAAGTAAATATTAATGCAATTAAAAGTACTTGTTTCATTTTTTCTGTTATAGTTTTCACGCACTGAATTTAGGTTTGTTTAAACAAAAAACTATCTTCGTCCCCGAACGATTGCTATGGACAACGATAAGATTAAGCAACTGCTTAGTAATATAGCGTTATACAAAGACCAAAAAGCGTACAAGGAATTGTACACGGCTCTTCATGAGCAGCTGCATCGTTTTGCCTTATCCATTCTCAAATCTAGAGAAGACGCTGAAGAAGTAGTTTCCGATTTTTTTATCATGGTTTGGCAGAAAAAAGAATCGCTGAAAGAGATTGAACAAATCAAACTCTATTTCTTTGTATCTATCAAAAATATTTCTATTAATAAACTTAGACAAAACAAAAAGACCGGAACTATTTTTAATGAAGAATACTTGGTTCATTTTAAAAGCCCATTTTTTAATCCTGCCGAATTATTACTTTCTAAGGAAGCAGTAGATAAAATAATGGAAGCGGTAAATGACCTTCCTCCAAAATGTAAACTCATCTTTAGGTTGATTAAAGAAGACGGACTTAGATATGCCGAAGTGGCTAGTTTATTGAATATTTCAGTTAAAACAGTGGAAGCACAAATGGCCATTGCTTTAAAAAGAATTGGGAATTCCTATAATTTCAAATTGCAATTTCCCGAATTGCACCATATTCTTTCTGGAAAAAAATAATTTAAAATCTTTTAGGGGTTTTCTGAGTTTTCCGTGTTCATAGCAGGAACGATGCTGCCAAAATGAGCCTAGAAAGACTGTACATATTACTTGCCAAAGTCTTGAGCAAAGAAGCCAATGAGGCAGAACTGCTTGAATTTCAATCTCTTATATCAGGAAATGAAGAGTGGAAAGCCGTTTTTCATAATCTAGAAGAACTTTGGGCTACCCTTCCGGTTTCTTCAGAAACGCCTACAGCTACAGATGAATCTTATCTTTTACACCTTGGTAGATTAAAAGATCAGGTTTCTGATTTTGAAACAGCTACTGAACCTGAATTGGTGGTGGATGAGTCTGAGGATTTTCTGCTGTATCCTCAAAAGACTTATTGGTATCAAAAATGGCAATCTTATACCGCTATTGCCGCTTTATTTCTGTTTGCATTTTTTGGTTTTAATTACCTCAACAAAAAAGAAGTTACTGTTGAATTAGACAAACATTTCAATGAAATCACGGTTAAATTAGGTACCAAGACCAAAGTGCAATTACCAGATGGGTCACATGTTTGGGTCAATTCAGACAGTAAACTCACTTACGCAGAAACTTTTTCAGGCCCTACAAGAGATATTTATTTAGAAGGTGAAGCCTATTTTGACGTGGTTAAAGATGCCAAACATCCTTTTATTGTTCATACTTCTGGTATTGATATTAAAGTGCTTGGCACTGCTTTTAATGTAAAAGCTTATCAAGCGGAACCCACAATAGAAGCTACCTTGGTACACGGCCTTATAGAAGTTACCAAAACCAATCAGCCAGAGGCTTCCAAGATACTCTTGCACCCTCACGAAAAATTAATTTTTGATAAAAAAGCCAACGAACAAAGCGTAATCAAGCCAGGTATGAACGCCGCTGAATCTGCTATTGCTCAGGATAAACCCATTAATCCTTCCATTACTATTACTCCATTGAGTAAAACACTTGCTGATTCTGCCTTAATTGAAACTTCTTGGGTATATAATAGGCTTTCTTTTGAAGAAGAAAAATTTGAAGACCTAGCCAAGAAAATTGAACGTTGGTTCAATGTAGAGATTACCATCAACAATAATAAGATTAGATCATATAGAACTACTGGTTCATTTGAAAATGAAACAGTAGATGAGGCTTTGAGAGAACTACAATATTTGGTTCCTTTCAATTACCAGATCAATGGCAGAAACATTATTATAACCAATTAAAAAACCGGTAAAACGGCTTAAAATAAAAAGGGAAATGCTGGACACATTTCCCAAAAAGGGTCAAAAAAGGAATCCCGCACTTTGAGGTTCAGGGTTTCGCTATTTATCAACACCAAAACCAAAATTATGCAAAAAAGCGTACTTCGAGGCCATGAAAACTGGTCAAGGAGGCTTCAAAAAACACTGCTTATTATGAAGCTTGCCATTTTTCTACTGCTATTTACAGTTTTCCAAGTGAGCGCCAGTACCAGTTCAGGCCAGACCATTAGTCTAAACATGAACAATGCCGACATCAAAAATGTCTTAAAAACCATTGAACGGGAAGGAAGTTTTAGGTTCCTGTTTAATTCAGACTTAAAAGACATCAAGAAAAAAGTGAATGTGGCTGCAAACAATCAAACGATTGCAGAAGTATTAAACGGAATGTTCACTGGAACCAATCTTACTTACAAGTTATTGAACAACAATTTGGTAGTGGTACTTTCTACCAATGAGTCTGAAAACAAATCTATCCGAGTTACAGGAAAAGTAACCGGTGAAAATGGAGAAGCACTAGCTGGTGCCTCAATATTGGAAAAAGGAACCAGTAAGGGTGTATCCACTGACAATACGGGTAATTTTACCATTACTGTTGATAACGAAGCAACATTGGTAATTCGCAGTTTGGGTTATGAAACCCAAGAAGTGAAAGTATCTAACCGTTCTGTGGTAGATATAAAAATGACCGTTGCCATAAAGACCATGGATGAAGTGGTTGTCATTGGTTATGGTATTGCTAGCAAAAGAGACTTAACCGGTTCCATAGTAAAAGTGGCGGGTAAAGATGTTGCGGACAAACCAAATACCAACCCAGTTGCTTCATTGCAAGGTAAAGTAGCGGGTTTATCAATTGTCAACAATGGCACTCCAGGTGCTTCACCAGATATTAGAATCCGTGGTACCATTAGTATTGGTTCTGTAAGACCTCTCTATGTAGTAGATGGTGTATTTAATGATAATATTGACTACATTAATCCTAATGATATTGAATCAATAGAGATTTTAAAAGACCCTTCTTCTTTGGCCATCTTTGGTGTTCGTGGTGCAGCTGGTGTAATTGCAGTTACAACCAAGCGTGCAAAAGCGGGACAAATGATTATCAACTTCAATACTGCCTTTGGCACTAAAAAATTGGTTGATAAAATTTCTTTAGCTGACGCTGCCCAATTCAAAACCCTTTATGAAGAAGAGAAATTAAATATTGGCGCTGTATCACCATTTGATTATAGCAAATGGAATGCTAATACAGATTGGATTGATGCAGTTACTAGAAAAGGGATGTTTAATACCAATAACTTAAGCATTGCTTCTAGTACCGATAAGAATAAATTCAACATGGGAATTGGATTTACAACCGATGAAGGAATTATTCGTCATGAAAAATTGGAGAAAATACAATTGTCTATTAATGATGAAGTTAAATTGTCCAAGAACCTAAAAGTGGGTTTCAATTTTAACACTGTTAGACAAGTAAATCCTTATAATGCAACCTATATATTGGATCAGGCTCGTAAAGTAATTCCAATAGTTAGTAGTGATGTTAAGGGTATCCGTGCAAAGAATCCTTATGGTTTGGATAGCTTTACACAGAACTTGTATTATGACCTTCCTTCTATTCAGAATTCTGGTGTAGTAAACCCGCTGATTCAGTTAGAGAATGAATGGAATAAGACCAAGAGTATAGAATATAGATCAGTTGGTAGTGTTTTTGGAGAAGTGAATTTCTTGCATGACTTTAATTTTAAAGCCACTATTTATGCAGATATCAGCACGGTCAACACCAGACAATATACGCCTGTTTACAACGCTTATGATGCTTCAATTGATAAGCCATTTTTGTATAGTAGAACAACTGGTGTAAATGAAGGTGACCAAACCTATCGTAAGTTTCAACAGGACTATATCCTGAACTACAAAAAGACCTTGGGTAATCATAATCTTAACGCAATGTTGGGTTGGACCACTTACTATTTTGGCAATTTCAATAGAAATGCTTCTGCTAAGCAAAGTCCAACTGGAGCTGCTATACCTGATGATGATAGATTCTGGTATATTGATAATGGATTCACAGATCCAACTTCAAAAGTATCAAGTTCAAATCAACGTGAAAGAACAACAGCATCAGCATTACTACGCGTATTGTATAATTATAAGAATAAGTATTATTTAAATGCTTCTTTCCGTAGAGACGGATCTTCACAGATTTCTCCTGATAACCGCTGGCAGAGTTTCTGGGCAATAGGTGGTGCTTGGGAAATTAGCAAAGAAAACTTTTTTGCAGCACAAGAAATCTTTGACTACGTAAAGCTGAAAGCTTCTATTGGTGTATTGGGAAATCAAAATACCTATGGTTATGACTACCCTTATTATCCTGGACTAGTTAGCGGTAACGCTGCCGTTTTTGGAAACCTAGTATACAATGCTTATTCTCAGTCTTATCTACCCAATCCAAACCTGAAATGGGAAACAGTAAATGCAAAGGAAATTGGTTTTGAATTGAGTGCGCTGAAAAACAAATTACGATTTGAGTTCAGTTATTTCAATAAGGTAACCAAAGACTTGATGACATTTATTCCGGGTAATAATGGTGCAAGAAATGGTCTTGATAATATTGGTAGTATTCAAAATAGTGGATTGGAATTTACTGCTAGTTATAGAACAGAATTGGCTAGAGATTTAAGCCTAACCCTTTCTGGAAATTTCACTACTTACAAAAACAAAGTACTATCACTTGCAGATCCTGAATTTTCCATTCAATCTGGTGTAAATAGAACAACTGAAGGTTTACCAATTGGTTATTTCTACGGGTATGTAGTAGAAGGTATTTATCAGTCTTATGCTGATAAATTAAAATCTCCAGTAAATACAGAATTTTCTTATGGCCCTGGCGATTTAAAATACAAGGATATTAACGGTGATGGTAAGATCAATACATCTGATAGAACTATGATTGGAAATCCAACACCTGATTTTGCTTATGGTGGTACTGCCAGTTTACGCTATAAGAATTTTGAACTTGGCATTGATGTTGGTGGTGTTTATGGTAATGAAGTGTTTAGGAACTGGGGTGGAACTGAATCTCCCTTCCAACGCGTTAACTATGCCGCATTCAAAATCAACAGATGGACAGGTGAGGGAACTAGCAACTGGGATCCTATTCTAGGTCAAGACCATAGAATTAACTACGAAGCATCTACTTATAATATTGAAGATGGTAGTTATTTCAGAATTAGGAATATTCAGTTTGCCTATAATGTACCAACCAATGCATTGTCTAGAATGCATATTAAAAACCTGCGTGCTTTTGTAAATATCCAAAATCCAAAAACTTGGAAAAACAACTCTGGTTATACTTCAGAATTTGGTGGCTCTGCCATTTCATTTGGAATGGATAATGCCGGTGGTGCTATTCCAGTTGTTACAACTGCAGGTTTAAACATTACATTTTAATCAATACTAATATCATTGAATATGAAAAAATATAGCAAACTCATTTTATCCACTCTTGCATTCTCACTGATACTGTTAGTGCTAGGAGGATGTCAAAAATTCCTTGATAGGAAACCATTGACGGCCACGCTGGATGATTTAAATCAAGGTGGTTTAGAAGGTCAGATTTATGGATTGTACTCCAATTTGCGTAATAGTGCTGGCTTTACAACTATTCCTTGGTTGGCCGTTCACGACTTTAGATCAGATGATTCTGAAAAAGGTAGTGACCCATCTGATGGAGCTGAGTGGGTAGCTCCTTTTGACAAATATCAATACGTGAAAGATTTATGGGCTACCAATACTTATTGGGATGACCACTATTCCTTGATCAACTTAGCAAATACGGCTATTCAAAATGCGGATTCATTAAAATTAACTGACCCTGCATCATTGATTAACGTAGCAGAAGCACGCTTCTTTAGAGCGTATGCTTATTTTGATTTGGTTAGAACATTTGGAGAAGTTCCTAAAATAGATTTTAGGGTGTATACCGCATCTCAAGCTAATATTGCCAAATCACCTGTAACAACCATTTATGCATTAATTGATTCGGACTTGCAGTTTGCTGCAGCCAATTTACCTGCAGTTTGGGGTAACCAATATCCTGGAAGATTAACCAGTGGTGCTGCTAAAACCATGCACGCAAAATCATATATTTTCCGTGGAAACTGGTCTTCTGCTTTGGCCCTTTGCAATCAGGTAATAGCTTCAGGTAATTATAGTTTATTTAGCAGCTACTATGGTATTTTTAAAGACGCAGGTGAAAATAGTAGTGAATCTATATTTGAAATTCAGGCCTATGTTAGTCCTAACGGTGCCATTGATAATGGTTGTGGATATGCTACTACCATGGGTGTCCGAGCATCTACTGCAAGTGGTTGGAATCTTGGTTGGGGATGGAATACACCAACAGATAGTTTGGTAAAAGCATATGAGCCTGGGGATGTTAGAAAAGGTTCTACCATTTTGTTCTCTGGTCAGTCTGATGACCCATCTACCGGGGGATATGGCCGAGTACTTCCTAATTCTACTTTTGATCCAGTATCTGGTCCTTTGCCCAGAAAGTATTGGAATAAGAAAATCTATGCAGACCCAGCATACAGGGCTTCTACAGGCCATTCTGACAATCCCAACTGGATTAATAAAAGAATCTTACGTTATGCAGACGTGGTGTTAATGGCTGCTGAATGTAACAATGAAATGGGTAATGGTGCCATTGGGTTGCCCTTGGTTAACCAAGTAAGAAGTAGGGCTGGATTGGGTGCAATTTCCTACACCAACCAAGCTCAATTTAGGGCAGCTATTAAACAGGAAAGAAGGGTTGAATTTGGTGTAGAAGGAGAAAGATTCTTTGACCTAGTTCGCTGGGGCGATGCTGTAAGCGTTCTTGGTCCTCAAGGCTATACCAATAAATGCCGCTACTATCCCATTCCACAACCAGCCATTGATAAATCAGGTGGCAAATTGATTCAAAATCCAGAATGGTAATCCCACAATCAATTAAAATAAAACAAATGAAAAATAATTTCCGAATCATATCAGCAGTTGCCCTTTTGGCACTACTTATTAGTGGATGTCAAAAGATGGACAGGCCTGCCTTGGGCGATTATGTAAAGGATGCTAACCCTCCTGGTGGCCCTTTAAATTTTTATGCAGCATTTGACGGTACAACAACCGACGGATTGATGAATGCAGTGGATAGTGTAAAAGCCACTTTTCCATCAGTGAATCCATTGGGTTCTACCAATGGAGTTAGCGGTAAGGGTATACAAGGCGTAGATGGGAAGGCCCTCTATTACCCAGCCATGAATGACTTTAATAAGGCTACTAGTTTTTCCATTGCATTTTGGGTAAAAAACACAGCACAAGCCGGAAGAACTGAATTCTTATTCTCAGTTGTAGATGATTCTTATGGTTGGCATCATAGTGCTGCTTTTGTGTTGGTTGAAAATCAAACAGCTACAAAAGCAACCATGAAATTTGGTTTAATGGATCAGTGGTTAGAAGGTACTTTCAACAAGCCTTTGTTTGATGGAAGTTGGCACCATATAGTATATGCTTATGACCAGGCCACTTCTAAAATGAATTACTATTTTGACGGTGCTGCTGTTACTGATATGACAGCAACTCAAACCGATGTGAAAAATGGTGGTAATCCAAGAGGTGCCATTGATTTTTCAAAAGCAACCAGTTTAATATTAGCTGGTTGGAACAAACACGGTAATGCACAAGGGCCCACAGATGGTTGGATCAGTTCCTACACAGGAGCTATGGACCAGTTCCGTTTGTATAAAAAGGCTTTGACTGCATCTGAAGTATTGGCTCTTTACAATAGCAAGCGATAAATGTTGGTTTTGAATTAACAAGTTCACTCTCCCCAAAGGGCTGATCAATGCTAATTGAATCAGCCCTTTATTTTTTTAAAACAATCTATATGTGGTCATCAAAAAATTTCAAATTTTTTTCTGCCCTAGCGATCATTTTCCTATTAATTTCTTGCAATAAAGAAAAGGGGCTGTTTACAGAAATGCCCGTATCTCAGACACATATTAGTTTTAGGAATGACATAAAAGAGAAAGATGGCTTAAGTATTTTGTACTACTTATATTTTTATAATGGGGGAGGAGTATCTATTGGAGATATCAATAATGATTCATTACCAGACATTTATTTTACTGCCAATACAAAGGGCAATAACAAACTCTATTTGAACAAAGGTGGATTCCAATTTGAAGATATTACCAATCAAGCAGGGGTATCAGGTAGCTCCGATTGGTGCAGCGGATCTACCATGGCCGATGTGAATGCAGATGGGTTATTAGATATCTATGTTTCTTCAGTAAGTAATAAATATGGACTAAAGGGAAGGAACGAACTCTTTATCAATAATGGAAATGGAACGTTTAGTGAAAAAGCAAATCAATATGGATTAGACATTTCCTGTTTTACAACCCAGTCTGTGTTTTTTGACTATGACCGTGACGGAGATTTGGATTGTTATATTTTAAATCAGAGCCACAAACCGCATTCCAATATTATTGATACCAGTAATAGGCATAAATATGATACCCTTTCTGGTGATCGCTTATATAGAAATGATCTAAAAAACACGGGTAAGTTTACAGATGTATCTGCTAGTGCGGGTATTTATCAAAGTGCGCTAGGATATGGTTTGGGTATTGCTGTTGCAGATTTAAACAATGATGGTTGGGACGATATTTATATTGGTAATGATTTTCATGAAAACGATTACTATTATATTAATCAACAAGACGGTAGCTTTAAAGAAGAAGGTGTCAAACATTTCAGACACTATAGCCGATTTAGTATGGGCAATGATATTGCCGATTATAACAATGATGGTCAATTAGATTTGATAACAGTAGACATGTTGCCTTCTGATGAAAAAATTCTAAAGACTTATGGCAGTGATGAAAACCCAGACATCTATAAAGTAAAATTAGAAATGAATGGATTTCAGAAACAGTATTCTAGAAATATGCTGCAACAGAATAATGGAAACGGCATTAGTTTTAGTGAAACTGGATTACAGTCAGGGGTTTCTGCTACTGATTGGAGTTGGAGTCCACTTTTAGCTGATTTTGATAATGATGGAAACAAGGATTTAGTCATTACAAGCGGCATTGTGAAACGTCCAGTTGATATGGACTATGTAAATTATATTTCTGACATGCAGCGCAGGAAGGGGCTGGATTTAACTGATCAATTTGATCAGGAAGCTATTGATAATATGCCTGATGGTAGTTCTCACCCTTATCTATTTATGGGTAATGGTCAATCAGACTTCAAAGACCAAAGCAAGTTATGGGGTCTTGAAACTAAAAAAGGATATTTTACTGGATCGGCCTATGCTGATTTGGATAATGATGGCAATTTGGATTTGGTGATCAATGCCCTGAATGGACCTGCCATGATTTTGAAAAACAATCACCCACCAAAAAATCATTTATCCATCTCTTTTAAAGGAGATAGTTTGAACAGTTTTGGAATCAGTGCCAAAGCCTATGTTTTCCAGGCAAACAAAATGCAATACCAGCAATTAATGCTCACGCGTGGGTTCCAATCTTCATCTGATACCCGACTGCATTTTGGTTTAGATAGCATAAAAAAAATTGATAGTGTATTAATTGTATGGCCTGATCAACAATACCAAGTCATTAAAAACCCTGAACCTAACAAAGCTTTGTTGGTTCAAAAGAAAGCTGCTACAGGAGTGTTTCAGTATGAATCTTTTTTCAAAAATGAATCACCATTATTGGTTCCTGTGCCAAGTCCATTGCAGGTAAATTGGCAACACTTAGAAAATGAATTTTTTGATTACAATGTGCAGTATTTAATTCCACATGCCCAATCAACTAGGGGTCCCAAAATGGCTGTTGCAGATGTAAACAAAGACGGCTTAGAAGATTTTTATGTTTGTGGAGCTTCTACGCATGCTGGTGCATTGATGATGCAAAATCAAAATGGAAAATTTCTAAAAACCAATATTGCCATTACGGACAGAATCAGGATGACAGAAGAAGTGGATGCCCAGTTTTTTGATGCCAATAATGACGGATGGTTAGATTTATATGTGGTCAGTGGGGGTTATGTTTTTGAAGATGAGAATCCGGCATTGGCAGATCAAATATACCTTAATGACGGAAAGGGAAATCTGGTTCAAGCAATGAACCGATTACCAAAAATATTATCAAATAAGTCATGCGTAACGGTAGCGGATATTGATCAGGATGGCGATCAAGATATATTTGTAGGAGGCTTAGCTGCTGCAAAATCTTATGGACTGCCACAAGATTCTTATTTATTATTGAATGACGGCAAAGGTTACTTTAGCAAAGCCCCTAAAAAAATAGTTGCATTAGATAAACTAGGTATGGTTACCACGGCAAGATTTGCTGATCTAGACAAAGATGGTTGGCAAGACTTGGTAGTCACTGGTGAGTGGATGTCTGTAAAAATATTCCTAAACAAAATGGGCGTTTTCAGTTTGAAAGAAATTCCAGCATCAACGGGTTTATGGCAAAACATTGAAATAGCTGATGTGAATGGAGATGGGTTTCTTGATTTATTAGCAGGGAATTGGGGTCATAATAGCAAATTATATAGCGGTAAAGAAAGTCCGCTAAAATTATATGTCAAAGACTTTGATAAAAACGGAAGTTTGGAACAAATCATGTGTTATACTCAAGATGGAAAAGAGTACACATTTTTGGCCAAAGACGAATTAGAGCGGGCCTTACCCGTTTTGAAAAAAGCCTATTTGAAATACGGTGAAGTGGCAGGTAAAACAGTTGATTATATGTTTTATGACCTTTTCAAAGATTATCTTGAACTAAAAGCAGAAAACTTAGGCTCCACCTGTTTTCTCAACGATGGTAAGGGAGGATTTATTAAAAAGGAATTACCAGCAGAAGTTCAATTAGCACCCGTGTTTAGCTTTCTTGGTTTAGATGAGAAAAACAAATCCTTTTTGGCTGCTGGAAATTTTTATGGTACTATTCCTTATGAAGGAAGGTATGATGCACTTTTGCCTACCCAATTTTCATTTAATACTCAAAAGAGTGTATTCCAATCTGGGAAAACAATTCCATTAGTTAGTGGAGAAATAAGAGATGCCAAATGGGTTAAACAGCCGGGTGGTAAGAAGCTGTTAATCCTTTCAAGGAATAATGCAGAAATGTTATTTTTCCAGCAAGGAAATTAAAATTTTACATTACATGATGCAGTTCAAATCCCATAACTCAATTCCCATATTTGTCTTGATCCTATTTTGTTTTGCCTGTGGCAAACAAACTAGTAGTGGAGGTGGAAATACGCCAATTCCAACCGTAGCATTGCAAGTAGTGGAAAAATGGCTTGACAATACCCAAGTTAGTAATAGCAATGTTCAGATTAGTAGAACAGTTGTCATAAAAATTCGCTTTAGCGCAGCAATTGATAGAAATACCGTTGCTAATGGGATTAGCCTTACTGATCAGTTGGGAGTATTGGTGCCTACCAATAGTAGTTATGAAAGCAAGGATAGTGTTTTGTTAATTAGTCCAGTAACAGAACTAAAGGGATTGAGTTTGTATTCCTTAAAAATAAGCACCTCTTTACAATCAACTCTTACAACTAAACTCACTTCTGATTCCTATACCACTTTTAATACCGTTATTGATCCTAGTAATAAATTCCCATTGTTAACAGATGAAGAGCTGTTGAACAAGGTTCAAAAACAAGGCTTTGCTTATTTTTGGGATTTTGCTCATCCGGTTAGTGGGTTGGCTCGTGAGCGTAGCAATGGAAGTTCTGAAACCGTAACAAGTGGCGGATCTGGTTTTGGAATCATGACCATACCCATTGGCATTCAAAGAAATTTTATTACCAGAGCACAGGGTCTGGCAAGGATGCAAACCATTGTATCATTTCTTAAAAATAAAGCACAAAAAATCCATGGTGCATTTCCTCATTGGTTAAATGGAACAGATGGAACAGTGATTCCTTTTAGCACCAAGGACGATGGTGCTGATCTAGTAGAAACTTCCTATTTAATTGCGGGTTTATTAACCGCCCGTCAATATTTCAATGGTTTGGATAATGCAGAAACGGCACTTAGGTCAGATATCAATACTATCTGGAATGGGGTTGAATGGAATTGGTTTAGACAATCCAATCAACAGGTTTTATATTGGCATTGGAGTCCCAAGTACAATTTTGAAATGAACCTTAAAGTTCAAGGTTGGAATGAATGTTTGATTACCTATATCTTGGCCGCATCTGCTAATACGGATTCTATACCTGCTTCTGTTTATCATGAGGGGTTTGCCAGAAATGGATCCATGAAGAATGGTAATGCTTACCTAGGAATCAATCTTCCCTTGGGTAGCGCTTATGGTGGGCCTTTATTTTTCTCACACTATTCTTTTTTGGGAATCAATCCAATGGGCTTGAGCGATGTTTATGCCAATTACCAAACCCAAGTGACCAACCATAGCAAGATTAATTATGCTTATTGTGTAGCCAATCCCAAAGGCTTTGCGGGTTATGGCACTAATTGTTGGGGTCTTACGGCAAGTGATATTTCTAATGGATATGCAGCATCATCTCCTACCAATGATCTTGGTGTGATTGCACCAACAGCTGCCTTGTCATCCTTTCCATTTACGCCAGTAGAGAGTATGAATGCACTCAAGTTTTTCTACTACCAATTGGGCGATAAGATTTTTAAAGACTATGGATTTGTTGATGCTTTTAGTATGCAACAGTTATGGTTTGCAAATTCAACATTGGCTATTGATAAGGGGCCTGAAATTATTATGATGGAGAATTATAGAAGCCAGTTGATATGGAATCTGCTAACGAGTACGCCTGAGATTAAAAGGGGGATGAAGAGGATGGGGTTTGTGGCAACATATCTTTAAAACGGCAAATTTTCCCGCTGGGATTGTTGGCTGCGTTGCACTACGCCAACTTCCCTCCGCATTGAGCTTTCTCATATGCGAATTTTTCCCGCTGGGATTGTCGGCTGCGTTGCACTTCGCCGACTTCCCTCCGCATTGAGCTAGCGCAAAGCTCCAATGCATGCAAAGAGGCTTTTTAATGGTAAGATTTTCATTAGGCCTTTTCCAAAAGCCCTCGCTGCGCTCGTGTAAGGCCTTCGCTCCGACGCAATCAAGCAAGCTTGTTGCTCCTTCGCTGCGGCCTTACGGTGGCTTTTGGAGAAGGCCTTTAGAGTGAGTTCTAAGCATAAAAAAAGCTCCTCAATTTATTGAGAAGCTTTGTGATCCCGCTGGGACTCGAACCCAGGGCCCATACATTAAAAGTGTATTGCTCTACCAACTGAGCTACGGAATCGGGTGGGTGGCAAATATACGATTGCAACCCTGTTGATAAAAACTAAATGAATCAACATTTATCACCATCATGCCTTAAGGAACAATGGTGGTAAACAAATAGACTGCAAAAATAACCAAGAGTACTACCCCTTGTAGCAATGTGGTTTTTCCTGTTTTTAAAGAAAGCATGATCACAAACAAAGAGAGCAGAAATAGCACGGTTGATTTAGTATCAATTCCTAGTGTTAGTGGCAAGCCCATATAAATAGAAACAAATGCAACGGTTGGAATGGTGAGACCAATACTGGCCAAGGCCGATCCCAGTGCCAAGTTCAAACTGGCTTGCAATTTATTTTTTCTAGCTGCTTGCAAAGAAGCTATTCCTTCAGGTAATAAAACCACCATAGCAATGATGATTCCTACAATGGATTTTGGTGCACCCGCAGCGGCAACGCCTTCTTCAATTTCTGGAGCCAATGCTTCTGCTAATAAAACTACTGCTGATAATGCAACCAATAATAGTCCAGCGCTGATCCATGCAATTTTATTACTTGGTTTACCCGCATGACCATGGCTCACCACTTCATCCTTTGCCACAAAATGGTCTTTGTGCCTAATGTTTTGCATGGCCAAAAAAGTACCATACAAAACCAACGAAACAATCGCCACAAATGCCAACTGTTTACTACTATAAAATGGTCCAGCAATACTGGTAGTAAAATTGGGCAGTATTAAAGTGAGCACAGAAATAGCCACCAAAACCGTTAGTGATGCACCAACTCCGTCTAGACTAAAAGACTGTTCTCTGTGTTTTAATCCGCCAATTAACAAACAAAGACCAATGATACCATTAATGATAATCATCTCCGCGGCAAAGACTGTATCTCTTGCTAATAGAGAAGCATCGGGCCCACCCATGTGCATCAGTTCAATAATCAATGCCACTTCTATAGTAGTAACAGAGATGGCTAATAACAAAGAACCAATGGGTTCTCCTACTCTATGCGCCACAACCTCTGCATGATGCACAGCAGCCAATACCGCTGCTATTAATGCAACGCCTTGGCAGAGTAGAAATATAAATCCCAAATCAAATTTCTCACCCGCAAAAAAGATCCAACCGGCAATGGGTGCTACCAAGGTCCAGATGGGTAAATGTGCAAGCAGTTCTTTTTTCTTCATCTTATTTCAAGTCTTTCAACATAGCATTAATGGCTGCTTCCAATTGTTGGTCCTTACCCTTGATCACTTGTTCAAACTCATTCATCAATTTGATATCGGGTTCGGTTTGTGAATTTTCAAGATAACGGCCATTCATCATTTTCACACCTACTGGTGGAACACCCCAACGCATGCTATTGTCTTGTAAGGATTCCCATCCGGCAAAAGTACAAGTGCCCGGAACAGGCATGCCCACCAATTTACCAATCTGTAAATTTTGATAACCAAAGGCAAAGCAATGACCATCACTATAATTGGCTTCGTTGGCAAGTGCTATGGAAGGTTTGGTCCAACGGAATGTGGGTTCATAACTCACAATATGTTTGTCATTGCTATTGTACATATAGGCTTTACCTGTTAAGAATGCAGCTAGGTCACTTACTAGGTCTCCACCACCATTAAAGCGGGTGTCAATCACCATGGCTTTGCGTGTAGCGTATTTACCCATCACTTCTTCATAGGTTACGCGGAAAGCACCATCGTTCATACCAGGAATATGCACATAACCCAATTGACCATTGCTCAAACGGTCAACCTCTTCTTGGTTCTTGCGCACCCAACGTTTGTAGAGCAAACTATTTTCTTCGCCAAGGGCGATGGGTTTGACAATCAATTCCTTCTTAGTGCCAGCATCCAGAACGGAAATCAACACATTCTTTCCTGCTTTTCTATTCAGGTATTGCGCCAAGTCTTTTTCAGGTGTGATGAGTTCTCCATCAATACTTTCTATGATCATACCAGCCTTGATGCCAAAACCTGCTTTGTCTAGTGGTCCTTCCTTGATCACTTCATCAATCTTTACGCCATTGCCAGTATGCGCATAACTATAGAATGCACCCAAGGATGCAGTTGCGTCTGCATTGGGATTAAAAGCGCCATAACTAGCACCACTATGACTCACGTTTAGTTCACCTAGCATTTCACTCAACAATTCTGTGAACTCATAGTTATTGCCAACATGCGCCAAATGACGCTCGTAGTCTGGTTTGTAGCTATCCCAATCAATGCCATGATAGGAGGCTGTATAGAAAGTGGTCTTGGTTCTGCGCCAGATATGTTCAAACATAAATTTGCGTTCAGCCGCCACGTCTAATTGCATTTCTCCATTAATGGCTATTCCATCGCGCTTTGCGCTGCTTGGATCTATCTTACTCACACTGCCATCCGACAATAAGTAAATTATTTTCTGATCCTTGTCCCAAGTCAATGATCCTGAATTGGCATTGAGTGGCAAGAGAATTTTGGTTTCCTTGGTTCTAATATTGGTGCTCCACAAATTCAAACCTTTTTCAAATCTTGCCAAGTAGTACAGGGTTTCACCGTCTTTGCTTACCAAGGCATCTGCCAAACTAGAAGAATGGATGGTGAGTTTTTGTTTTCTATAAGTAAGTCCGTCAAATTCAATATTGATCAGACTATCTTTTTTGATTTTGTTTTTGCTGGTATCAGCTTTGGCTGCTTTTTCATCTTGGTCTTTTAACAACGCCGCTTCTTCCTTGCTGAGTCTAAATTTATCCCAAGCATCTTGGTTTAGTACTACCGCATAGATATCGCTCTGACTACCGCCGCTATTGGCTTTGGCGCGCAGACCGTCTCTATCAGTTTCATACAACAACATTTTTCCACCCATGGCCCATTTGGGTGATCCATCATTAAACCCATTTTCAGTTACATTAAATATCTTACCCTTTCCATCGGTACTAATAATACCAATCTCAGAATTGGATACGCCTTCAATAGCATAACTAAAGGCAAACCATTTACCATCGGGACTCCATTCAAAGTTCTGGTCATTATCGCCCCAGCTAAATAATTCCTTATCGGTTAAAATGGTCCTGCTTTGTTTGCTGGCCAGGTTCAACACTTTCAACGTTGCCCTATTTTCAATAAAAGCCAATTCTTTTCCATCAGGAGAATAAGCAGGCAAATAGTTTTCTTTTTCATTGCTTACAAGTGCAGTTTCTTTGAGCAAAGTGGATGCATAGAAATAAGGCTCTTCTTTTCTAACTATTTCTGTTTGATAAATCTTCCAACTACTGCCGCGCTCGCTTGAGTATACCAATGATTTTCCATCAGGTGAAAAACCCACACTGCGTTCTTGTGCTGCGGTATTGGTGATTCTTTTGGTACCACCTCCATCTACTGCTGATACAAATACTTCTCCTCTAAATACAAAAGCTATCTCTTTGCCATTGGGCGATACGGCTAGATCACGAGCCCCACCATTCACTGGAACAGGACGTTCGTTATTGGCTTTGGCGTCACTGATTATTTGAATATTGATTTTATTGGCCTTTCCACCAGGTTCTTGGGTATAGAGTTCTCCGTCATAACTATAGCAAAGGGTACCGCTATTGGAACTAGAGAGAAAACGAACTGGATGTTTTTTGAAGCTAGACACCTGTGTGCTCTTGCCACCATCCAAACCGATCTTGTGTACATTAAAACTGCCACTCTCTTCACTCAAATAATAAAATGCTTTGTCATTATCTGTGAATACCGGACTTCGGTCTTCACCTGCAAAACTGGTGATCTTCTTATGCGTGCCTGCCTTGCTATCATATACCCAGATATCACGCGCAATGGCCGATACATGGTGTTTGCGCCACTGATTTTCTCCGCCTTTTTTATCGTGATAAATCATCAATTGTCCGTTCTTACTCCATTTCACGTCTTCTGCAGGTGTGGACAATACTTGACTCACACGGCCACCGTTTACAGAAACCGCATACAACTCTGGTTGAGATCCAGTAGGATAAGTTCTATTGCTGGCTGCGTCTTGACGCGCAGATCCAAACAAAACCTGCTTGTCATCATTGCTAAATGCATAAGGATATTCTGCAGTAGAATAGTAAGTGAGTCTTTTTACCTCACCACCTTCTGCAGGAATGGTATAGATATCAAAATTGCCATACCTATCAGAGGCAAATGCAATCTGTTTGCCATCATGACTCCAAACCGGCATAAAATCATGTGCTTCATGACTGGTGAGGGCCACTGCTGTTCCGCCACTACTGGCTACTTTATAGAGATCACCCTTATAAGTGAACACTACGGTTTTGCCATCGGGCGAGATGGCGCTATAACGCAACCAATTGGGTTGGGCACTAACTTGGGTTACTACTAATAGTACCAATGCACATAAGAGGGAGATCTGTTTCATTGCAGGAGTTTTACTTCTGCACGAAAGATAACAAGTTTTCCAAATTAAAACCCCGTTCAGAAGGGATACTCCATGAACGGGGTTAGCACTAAATAAAACCTAATTTGACTTTCTATTCTATTTTATTGACGTTTGACTTTTTAATTTTGACTTATTCATAGTGAATAGTCAACTTGATAGATGGGCTCACCCCTTTTACAAACCCATGGAAAAAGAATTCGGGTTCTAATTGCAACCAGCCACTACGTACACCGGGTAGTCCCACTTTATAGGTATTGGGTTCAAACCAATTACCCTTGCGGCTGATTAAATAGCCAATTGAAACATTACCCACAAAATCAAAGGGTGCTTGTCTTTTTTCTAGTTGGATATAGCGGAGGGTTAAAAAATCATTTCTTTCTGTAATCACATTGTTCAACAAATCCTTGCTAAAAAAGAAATGGGGTTCCCACATGGCGTAAAATCTAGTGGTACTATGGGTTCTATTGGCCGATGTATATCTAATTCCAGCAGAGAAAGAGGGTACAAAAACGCCTTTGGCAAACTGCATACCCGCATAAATATTGGGTACTAGTTCAGGCACCTGACCTGGATTTTTAATCCATTTTACCTTGCCTGGGCTAAACATTTTTCCGGTAGCCATATTGAATGAAGCGCTATAACCCGCTTTGGGGCTGGTTGTTGCAACATATTCTGGACCTAATTCTTGGTAGAGTCTGCTGATACAGTTTTGCAAACTATTCTCTGGCAAACTATACAGGTCACTGGCGTTATTCAAAACCAGGGTTAAGAAAAATGGTTGCATTTCAGGTTTGTTGCTGGTATTGTATCGGGTATCGTTATAGAGTGATACGTCTTCTTTTGATACTTGCACATAGGCTTTAATGCGAATGGTATCCTGTGTGGTTTTTAATTCATTCATAACCCCGTCTTTGATCACGAATTGCTGAGGCGCTTTGTCATGATTCACAACCCTGATTTGTGGGTGTAACCCCCCAGTTAGGTAGTCAATTCTTCTATTAAAAGCATCGTTTTTAAAAGAGTCCAACATGGGTTGCAGATTGGGTTGAATGGCTTTAATCAAAGAGTCTAGATTGGGTAAGTATTTTAAGTGCTTAATATTATTCAAGTCTAGAATCATATTACCACTTCCAGCTTTTAGGATTCCCCAAAAACTAAAATGTGCTTTTCCCATTCCAATTTTTGGATAATTAAAAGTGGCGTCTGCCCTGTTAAGCGGAATATCATAATAGGTTCTGTTTTGTGCAAGCAAGCCGCTGGCCAAGCCTGAGATGATCAGGCAGCATAAGAATAGTTTTTTCATAATTATTGGTTGTCTGTTAAAGAAGTGGTGATAATCACTGGTTTGGGTTTTGATAGCCAGAAACTTCTGTTGGTTTCTACTGGATCAACTGGGCTATCATCTGTTTCTGTGATGGTTCTTTTTGGCGCTGATTTGGTATAGATGGGTTCGGGTTCTCTGTACAATTCATAGATATGCACAACAGGATATTTTTTGCGAACAGCTGTTGATTTCACAGCAGGTTTTGTAGTTACTGCAGGACTACTAATGGCTACCGCGATGCTTTCGTTTGTTTGAATGGAATCCCTGATAGGGCTTGGTTCTATGGGAATACTTGTTTGAACAAATTGTGTTGATTCTGGAACTTGGTTAATTGAAATCGGCAAGGCTTTTTTTACAGAAATTTCTTTTTTTGCCAATAGTTCAGGCGCTTCTATTTTGCTTGTTGATGCAGGATCTTCTACTTTTTTTGTAATTGTTTGTTTAGTAAAAGCATTTGTTTGTGTAGGTGTTTGTTTTTGCAATAACCAAATTGTTGCAGCACTTGCAAGCAAGACTATCGCGGCAGCATAGCGCATCCATAGCCATTTTGGTTTTGCAGGTTGGGTTTGCAATTGTTGTTCTAATTGATCCCATACCCTAGTGGCAGAAAAGCCAAAACCTTCAGGTAGGCTATTCATGCCATCTAGTTTATCTGAGAGGGGATTATTTGGTTTTTCGTTGTGCATTTGTTTCCCTGTTTTTTGCTGCTAATAATTGTTGCAAGAGCATTCTAGCTTTGTTCAATTGACTTTTACTAGTACCTTCTGTAATTCCCAATTCCTGTGCAATTTCTCCGTGCTTCATACCCTCTATCACGTGCAAGTTGAATACGGTTCTATATCCTATGGGCAACTGAGTAATCAATTGAAACAATTCCTCTGCTGCCAATTGATCCAGCGCATTGTCTGCCACAGGAATCTCTTGTGCTAATTCCTCTGCTACCAAGAGCAAGGGTTCTTTTTTTCTTAAACTGCGCAGACACTCGTTCACCATAATCCGTTTCATCCAGTTAATAGCCGCTCCATCATTTTGGTATTCAAAATTGGGGAGGGCTTTGTAGATGCATAAGAACCCATTCATCATACATTCCTCAGCCGTTTCATTGTTGCGCAAATACCTTCTGCAAAGCAGGAAAAAGCTGGTAGAAAATCGGTCGAACAGCCATTTTTGGGCCGTTAACCTTTCTTCCTTGCATTCTTGTAGCAGTTTTGCTAGTTCCATCAATCAGCCGCTTTATAGGTTAAATGCTTTTTTGAAGTAAAGGGTTGCATGGGATTGAAAAAAAATGTTGAACCAAAGATAGCCGCTTTCAGTTCTGCCAACTTAAGGTTAACTTGTAGCGTGGAAAAACCCTTCCCATATAGGATCTACCCCATTGGAGACCAAGCCATCACATTGGACTATGGAAATTTGATCAAGGATGAGATCAACGCCCAAGTAATGGCCCTGTTTTATTGGCTCAAAGAAGAAAATTTACATGGGATCAAAGACATTATTCCGGCTTATTCCACCATTAGTTTGGTTTATGACGCTGCAATGATTCGAAAATGGGCGGGTAATGGTTCCGTTTATCAATATATGGAGCGGTACCTGACCAATGCCTTGCAGCAATTGGATTTGCTGGCTTTACCCAGCAGCAGAGAGCTGCGTATTCCGGTTTGCTATCACCAAAGTTTGGCGCCTGATTTATTGGAGCTTTGTCAAGAAAAGCAAATGGACTTGGATGAATTTGTAGCTATTCATACGGCCATTCCTTATCGGGTGTATATGATTGGCTTCTTACCTGGATTTGCCTATATGGGTAGTTTGGATGAGCGCATTGTGGCTCCGCGCAAGCAGACGCCGCGCACCCATGTGGCCGCTGGCTCAGTAGGTATTGCTGGTGTTCAAACGGGGATCTATCCCTTTGCTTCCCCGGGGGGATGGCAGTTGATTGGCCAAACACCTATGACTTTGTTTAATGCCAATGATGATCAACCCAGTTTGTTTCAACCGGGTGATCTAGTGCAGTTTGAAGCCATTAGCATTGACCAATTTTATCAACTCAAAAACAATCCATCCTGATGGGCGTACGCGTACTTAAATCAGGGATGGCAGATAGTCTGCGCGACTCCGGAAGATTTGGCTTCCAGCACTTGGGTATACCACCAGGCGGCGCAATGGACTGCGTTGCCATGCAAGTGGTGAATATATTGGTGGGAAATCCAATCGGAGCGGTGGTAATGGAAATGCACTATCCCGCGCCACAGTTGGAATTTAACTCTCCCGCACTCATGGCCTTAAGTGGCGCGGATTTTCAAGCCACCATTGATGGTGTAGAAATAGCATTGAACCAACCCATGCTGGTGCCAACTGGTTCCGTGATCAAATTCAACAAACCCGTTGCTGGTGCCCGATGTTATTTGGGTGTAAAGGGTGGCTTTGAAGCAGATGAATGGTTGGGGTCTAAGACCACCAATAATTTTGCGGTTCGTGGCGGATACCAAGGACGCAATTTGCAAAAAGGAGACTGGGTAGCATTTGCAAAACCCTTTTCTTATGAAGTAGAAGAACCTGCGGTCATGCCTTGGACGGCCAATGTTCGAGAACTCTATCCACAAGGTCCTTGTTATTTAATACCTGGAGCAGAATATGAATTATTGGATGCTGCATCCAAATATTGTCTGATTCATGAACCCTTTCAGATTGCCACCAATAGCAATAGAATGGGGTATCGATTACAATCTGCACCCATGCATTTGGGTGAATACAAAGAATGTCTTTCTTCCGGTGTTGGTTTTGGTACCCTACAATTATTACCCGATGCACAAACCATCTTGCTCATGGCTGATCACCAAACCACGGCGGGTTATCCCAGACTTGGGCATGTGGCATCTGTATCGCTTCCAAGTTTGGCGCAGCTAAATGCAGGAGACAGTATTCGCTTTCAATTGATAGACATGAACACTGCCGAATCCTTGTATGCGGCACAAGAAAAGCATTTGCGCCAACTCAAAAATGCCTGTAACTTCCGCTTACAGGAATACCTTTCTAATGACTAAACAAATTGACCTCAATTGTGATATGGGTGAGGGCATGGACAATGACGCCAAGCTCATGCCCCTGATAAGTAGTGCCAATATTGCTTGTGGGTTCCATGCGGGGAATGATTCCATCATGCGCGCCACCGTAGCACTGGCCAAACTAAGCGGCGTTTCCATTGGCGCGCATCCCGGCTTTGCAGACAAGGAAAATTTTGGACGCACGGAAATGCAACTAAGTTCAAATGAACTTTATCAATTGATTTGGGATCAGCTTGCACTCATGCAAACTATTACACAAGAAGCATCTGTGGCCATGCACCATGTAAAACCGCATGGGGCTTTATACAATATGGCTGCGCGCGATGCAGTCATGGCTCGCATCATTTGCCAAGCCGTGAAAGACTTTGATGCTAATCTCATGTTGTATGGATTGAGTGGCAGCTTTTTGATTAGTGAAGCAAAAGCCCTAGGATTAAAAACGGCTTCAGAAGTTTTTGCAGACAGAACCTATCAAGACAACGGAAGTCTTACTCTCCGTAGTCAACCCAATGCCATAATTCATGATCAAGCCAGTTCTTTAGCGCAGGTTTTACAAATGATTCAAGAACAAAACGTTGAATCCGTTACAGGAAAAACTATTCCCATAACAGCAGAAACCATCTGCATTCATGGCGATGGTCCTCATGCACTTTCCTTTGCTCAACAAATTAATACTGCTTTACATACTGCATCTATCAAGATTCAATCACCACAACTACTTAGTCAATAGTGAAAAAAGTTTCCAACGCATCAGCCATAACCGGAGCCGCATTTTTAATGGCAACATCGGCCATTGGCCCAGGATTTCTAACACAGACAACAGTCTTTACCAAACAATTACTATCCAGTTTTGGCTTTGTGATTGTGATTTCCATTTTGTTAGACATTGGTGCGCAAATGAATATCTGGCGGGTCTTGGCGGTAACGGGAAAACGCGCGCAAGACTTGGCCAATGAACTATTGCCGGGTCTTGGTTATTTATTGGCCGGATTAATTTTATTAGGAGGATTGGCTTTTAATATTGGCAATATAGGTGGATGCGGTTTGGGTCTGAATGTACTCACTGGCATGGACACGGCCTATGGCGCTTTGTTTAGTTGCATGATAGCACTGATGATTTTTTGGATGAAGGAAGCAGGTAAAATGATGGATCTATTTGCCAAACTATTGGGCATCCTCATGATCCTACTCACCATCTATGTGGCATTCAGTTCTCATCCGCCGTTGGGCGATGCACTACAACATAGTTTTGTTCCCGAGACCATTAGTAGCACGGCCATTGTAACATTGGTAGGCGGCACGGTTGGAGGCTATATCTGTTTTGCAGGTGGGCATAGATTATTAGACGCAGGCATTTCAGGAGAAGCACAATTACCCTCCGTGAATAAGAGCGCGGTAACAGGTATTTTGGTCACGGCCATCATGCGATTTGTGTTATTCTTAGCAGCCCTTGGTGTGATCATGCAAGGTGTTCAATTAGACATGAGTAATCCACCCGCATCTGTTTTCCGCGCAGCCGCCGGAGAAATGGGCTACAAATTTTTTGGCGTGGTTATGTGGTGTGCTGCTATTACATCGGTGGTAGGCGCTGCTTACACTTCTGTTTCTTTTTTAAAAACCTTTCATCCTTGGATTGCTAAAAATGAACGCTGGCTCATCAGTGGATTTATTGTCTTTTCCACTGTAGCTTATATATTCATTGGCAACCCAGTAAAAATCTTGGTCACAGTAGGCGCGCTGAATGGTTTAATACTACCCATCGCCCTAGCCATTATGTTATTGGTTTCCCGAAAATCCGCACTGGTAGGGACTTATAAGCATTCCGGTATTTTAACAGCCGTGGGTTGGTTGGTGGTGATAGTCATGAGCTATATGGGCGGACTCACCATCAGAAACTGGATTGTCAACTAGCGGAAGAATTAATTACTTGCTAATAACAATGCAGCATTTGCTTGGTCATCAACCACCGGCGCTTCTACTCGAGTAACAATTGATGTTAGGTTTTCGCGGTTACGCTCAAGACCCTTGCTGTATAATTTATCGTAGTACTGCAAAAGTACTAGGAAAGCTGCGCGAACATCGTCTTCTACCAAACTATTGATAGCAGTTTTGGTTTCAAGACCGCCTAGTTTTTTCTTAATGCGAATAATTGCATTGATCAATTGTTCTTTTGGAAACTTGCCATAATGTATGCAGATATAATCCAGTCTTGATTCAAAAGGAATATCCAAAAAGAAGACTTTTTTCTGCCGCATCTTTTGATACAAAACCGTTGGAATATTTACGGTTCCAATGCGCTGACTCTCGTCTTCCATCCATATGCAGGTTGGGGAAGGAATTTCAATATCCTCTGTTGGAGCAGAATTTGATAACGCCTGTGCCAATTTATTTTCAAACATCTCCTGCGATGGTTGCGCAGGCAATCCCATATTCCCAAACGCAGATCCTTTGTGTCCGGCAAGACCTTCTAAGTCTATCACGCATTCTGACTTTTTGGCCAAAGCTTTTAATACTTCGGTTTTACCGGAACCTGTATAGCCACCTAAAATCTGAATGGGATAATCTTTTTCAAATTGTTCTAATACCCAACCCCTATATGTTTTGTAGCCACCTTGCAAAGTATAAACCTGGTATCCATACAAATCTAGCAACCATGCTACACCGGCGCTTCGCATTCCCCCGCGCCAACAATGAACTAGAACAATTTTTGAGGTAAAGGATTTTTCCACCGTCTCCACCATTTCCACCATTTTCACCCCAAAATATTTCAGTCCAATCTTAATAGCTACTTGTTTGTTCTCTTGCTTATAAGCTGTGCCCACTACTTTTCTTTCTTCATCGCTAAACAGGGGTAGACTTTGTGCGCCGGGAATATGCGCGTGCAGGTATTCACCGGGGCTACGCACATCTAATACGGGATGCGTTTTAGCCAGTGTTAAAAATTCTGCAAGACCTACTCTTTTTACTGCCATGGTCACAAATGTAAGTCTAGTTTATTGTAACTTTTCAGCATGAAGCGATTATTGATTATCCGCCACGCCAAGAGTAGTTGGAACAACAATTTGCTGGGCGATTTTGACCGTCCATTGAATGAGCGTGGGGAGCGTGATGCCCCTGAAATGGCGCATCGGATCTTGGAGAGGGGTATCAAACTTGACGCCATTGTTTCTAGCACGGCCAGAAGGGCTTTTAGTACGGCGGAACATTTTGCAAAATCGCAGGAGATTAAGAAAACGGCCATTCTCAGTTTTGATAAATTGTATCACGCGCCAGCACATGTGTTCTATGAAGTGATTCAAGAACTAGATGACAAACTCAATACGGTGGCCATTTTTTCTCATAACCCCGGCATCACTGATTTTGTAAATGGACTAACCGATACCCGTATTGATGACATGCCCACTTGTGGCATTTATGCCATTAATATTCCCATTAAACACTGGACGGAATTTGAAGACGTTGACAAATTGTTCTGGTTCTTTGACTGCCCGAAAAACGGTTAGTGGTTTGGGAGGAATGTGTTGTGTGAACGTTCTGGTTTCTGGTTAGTGGGAATTCTTAGTCTTCCACCACGGTCTCAGGAACACTACGTTTATAATTGGCCAGAAAGACGCCAGTAAAAATGCAGAGGGCCGCAACAAATTTGATCCAACTAAAATGTTCTCCTGCAAATAGGATAGCAATAATTGCGGCAAAAATGGGTTGGGTATAGATATAAGTGCCGGTGGCCGATGGTCCAATCACTGAAATCCCGTACACATTAAACAGATAAGCCAAACAGGTGGCACCAATAGCAATAAACGCTAGTGCTACCCAGTGTCCAAATGCAAAAGCAGACCAATCAGTAGCAACAAAATCGCCCAATGTAAAAGGCAAAATCAGGACGGTGCCAAATGTGAAGACCCAACGCAAAACATGGATGGCAGAATACTTAGCCATTAAGGGACGCACCATGACCAAATAAAAAGCATAAGAAATGGCGTTGATCATGACCATCACATCGCCCAGAATAATATTACTGCCAACAGCTGTTTGTTGTTCCTTGGTCAGGATTAATAAGAGTGATCCACCTACGCCAAATAGCAAGCCCAGGATTTTTAACCAGCTCAACATTTCTTTGATTAACCATGCCGCAATAAACGTGATAAAGATGGGCGTACAAAGTGAGAGCAGGGAACTATGAATGGGTGTGGTGAGCGATACGCCTTTGATAAACATGAGTTGGTTAATCAGTGCACCAGTTGCAGCGCAGGCAAAAAACCGAGGAATATCTTTTCTATCAATCCCTGCTCTGCCGGGTTTGAGTGCAAATAACCCCCAGAAAAAAACCAGACTCACCAAAATGCGCACGGCATTGAGTGCGTAAGGATGCATCACGCCAGGTGTGAGGTATTTGACAACAGAATAACTGATGGCAAAAATGATGTTGGCACCCAGCACGGCCAAGTGAGCCTTGGTATTTCTTTCCATTCGGTCACAAAACTACAAGCTTTCTAGGGCCAAGAGTAATCCTTGCAACATATTTGTGTTGAAAAAGGGCAATTCTTTTGAAGCCCTTGAATCCGCACTTAATTTTTTTGCTTGCGCGATGGATGCGCTTAAAGAAAATTTTGATTGAGTAACCGTTGTTGCCATACCCTGTTCAGCTAATTGCTGCGCCAAATATTCCTGTTCGGTTTGCCCCGGCGTAGGAATCAAAATGGCGTTTTTGTGTAATGCTGCTAAATCCATTAATGTGGAATAGCCACTGCGGCAAATGATCCATTCACTAGACAAAATTAGTGGCGCTAAATCAGCAGCGGGTAAATGAGGGTAGACTGTTAGCTGTTGTGGAAGGCTTGCTGGTAAAGGGTTTGAGTTAGTTGGTAATCCACGCACCAAGACCATGGATTCTTTTAAACATTCAATATTTTTTAAAATAATATTTTCTAATAAAGTCCTTTGCGGTTCGGGTCCCGATAATAAGAAACAGTATTGATAGGCAAAAGATGGAGTAGTTTCTTTAGTTGTTTGAACTTCCGTATGGGCTGATTTGCTCGGAGCAAATCGCGATAGCAGCCCAATCCATTTCACCGAAATGGCGGGCATTTTCATTGGATGTGATAATTTTCCACCTAAGTTCAGTGTCCCCTTGGTATCCGGCACCCAACAAGTATGAAAACGATTGATCAGTGAGTAATGAATCTTTTGAACATGCCGCTCCAGCCAGGCAAAGGGCATTTTAATGGTCAGCTGGTGCGTGATCAACACGCAGGGGATTTTTTTAGAATAAAGCCCATAGCGATTATCAGAAATGACCAAGTCAATTTGCTGTTCTTCTATCATGGCATCTAACCATGCGTGCTCGTCTTTAATGGTCTGGAAAATAGTTGGTGCTTGCGCTAGCATTTGCCAAGGCAACCCCCATCCGGTTTTGGCGTAACTAATATGGTAACCCCTGAGTGGTAAAAGGGTCAGAGTCGGAAATTCGGTTTGTAATAATTGGGCAGATGGCCCATCGCCAGCCAACAAAACGGTCTTACCTAATTCCTGAAGGGCTTTGATAATAGGAATACAGCGCGTAGCATGACCAAGCCCCCAATCCAGTGGGGCAACCAGTACGCGTTCTATGTTAATATTATCAAACAATTGAAAGATTTGATTGGTTTTCTAAGATCGATTGCAGAATTTAGTGCAGTTATGCGTCCCAAAATAAACCAATTAATTGTTTTACTGTTATTGATTTCTATGATCGCCATTTCTTGCGCTTCCGCCAAAAGTAGAAGAGCCAATGGATGTGGTTGTCCGCCCCACAAATGGAATGAAAGGCAATAAACTATGAGTGCAAAAAACAGGGATTTGTTAGTATTGAGCCAACAAGGCCCACTAACACAGGAGGAGTTGGATAAGCAATTGCTGCGCTTGAACAAAGTGCTGAGCAATATTGAATGCTGGGACCAATTTTGCAAAGCCAATGAACTAATAGACCTCAACCGATACAAGATTATTCGCAACCCCATGAAGATTCAGCAGATGCTGCGCGATTATCCTAACCGAGCTTTCTTATTTGTTTGCAATAAAAACTAAGGAACAATTCTGAGGGCAATTCTTCATCTGAATATTCAGTGACCAGCATTAAGACACCCTTTTAATATTGGCTCCCAAAGCGCGCAAACGCTCGTCAATGCGTTGATACCCTCGGTCTATCTGTTCAATATTTTGAATGGTACTTTTTCCCTCGGCACTCAGTGCTGCAATCAACAATGCCTGACCCGCACGAATATCTGGACTACTCATGGTAATCCCGCGCAATGCCTGTTTGCGTCCAAGCCCTATGACCGTTGCCCTATGCGGATCACAGAGAATAATCTGCGCACCCATGTCTATGAGTTTGTCTACAAAGAACAACCTGCTTTCAAACATTTTCTGATGCACCAATACAGAGCCAATGGCTTGGGTAGCTACCACAATCACAATGCTCAATAAGTCTGGTGTAAAACCTGGCCAGGGATGGTCATAAATGGTGAGGATGCCCCCATCCATAAAGGTTTGCACCTGATAAGAATCCTGTGCAGGTATATAAATATCATCACCTTGAATCTCTAATTGAATACCCAGTTGCTGAAACTTTTCTGGAATCACGCCCAAGTGTTCCACACCCGCATTCTTGATGGTGATCTCACTCTGGGTCATGGCAGCCAGTCCAATAAAACTGCCTATCTCAATCATATCGGGCAACATGCGGTGCTCGGTACCACCAAGTTTTTCAACGCCTTCAATCACCAATAAATTACTGCTGATCCCGCTGATGCGCGCACCCATACGGGTCAGCATTTTGCAGAGTTGTTGAATATAAGGCTCGCATGCCGCGTTATAAATAGTAGTAGTACCCTGCGCTAAAACAGCTGCCATTAAAATATTGGCAGTACCTGTAACAGAGGGTTCGTCTAAGCACATAAAGCATCCCTTTAATTGGGGAGAGCTTAAACGGAAGCAACTATGTTCCTCATCGTATTCAAATTTGGCGCCTAGTTTTTCAAATCCAATGATATGGGTATCTAATCGCCTACGGCCAATTTTGTCTCCGCCTGGTTTGGGAATATAAGCACGTTTAAATCGCGCCAGCATAGGCCCAGCAAGCATGACAGAGCCACGCAGTCTTCCGCCTTTTTTTCTAAATTCTTCTGAAGCAAGAAAGTCTACATTAATGTCATCGGCCTGAAACGTACAGGTATCTCGGCTAACGCGATTTGTCTTGACGCCAATATCTTCCAATAATTCTATAAGCAGATTTACGTCTAGAATGTCTGGAATATTGGTAATGGTCACTAACTGGTCAGTGAGCAGTACAGCAGAGATAATCTGCAAAGCTTCGTTCTTGGCACCCTGGGGTTCAATGGAACCTTTGAGTTGATTGCCTCCAATCACTTCAAAACTGCTCATGTGGGAATATTTGCTGTTTTGTTAGTAGCGTTTCTTATAATTACCGCCCCTAGAATCGGGTCTACCGCCTCCAGGATTGCTGATATTTTGTGCGTTGGCATTATTACCCCTGTTGTCACCCCTGTTCTGCGGGCCTGCATTGCGGTTGTTGTTGTTAGGGCGATTATTGCCTCTATTTTGACCACCTGCGTTGCGATTATTGTTATTGCGTCCGCCAAAATTCTGCTGCCATCTGCCACCACCATTGTTGCGTGGAAACTCATCGCGCTCAAAATTCTGGTTGCGGTGTTTAATGTAAGGGGTATTGCTGAATTCCAATTCACCACCAGTGATGCTATTCAACTCTGCTCTAATGGTATCATCGTGTACCAATTCTTTGTGCCAGTTGCTATAAGCTAGCTTCATATAATAAGCAATGGCGTGTGCAAATCCTGCTTTCTTTTCAGGGTCTTCTTCTTTCAAAGCCTTATCTATCACCACTTCTAGGTTCTTACCCAGGTGCGCATATTTTGGATGACGCTTGGGATAAGGCAGTGGATCTGGTTTTTGTTTGTAGGTTTCTTTTTGTGGAATAGGATAGGGACTGTCTACGTCTAATTTAAAATCGCTGATAAAAAAGAGGTGATCCCAAAGCTTATGTCTAAAGTCTTCTACATTCTTTAAGTGCGGATTTAAAAAGCCCATCAGCTCAATCACAGATTGTGCTTGTTGCTGACGTTTCTCACGGTCTTCAATGGTCAAAAGGAACTCCACCATCTTCTGTACGTGGCGGCCGTATTCCTTCATTCCCAATAAGTTTCTGTCAGTATTGTATTCCATTTGGTCACTAAAATTCATCTACAAATGTATGGAATGCCCACCGATGGCGGAAATTTTGTGTTTTAATGGAAAGTTATTGTCAATCGTTATCTTCGCAGCATGGAAGCTTTATTGCAAAAAATAGCTGGATTTAAGGAAGAAGTGGCTGCTGAAGTAGCGGGAACCGCCGATTTAGTAGAAGCATTCAGAATCAAATGGCTGGGTACAAAAGGTTTGGTTAAAGCCATCATGGGAGAAATGAAGAATGTTCCTGTGGATCAGAAAAAGGAATTTGGCCAGATTCTGAACGAGTTCAAGATTTTTGTGGAGACCAAATTTGAGACCCTCAAAGAAAACGCTACAGGTGGTGCCGGAGCCGGTGCTGCTGCCATTGACTTATCCCTGCCGGGCGATCCTATTGCTGTAGGTACCCGTCATCCTTTGAACCTGGTTCGCAATCAAATAGTTTCTATTTTCAAACGCCTTGGTTTTGCCGTGGCAGAAGGCCCTGAGATGGAAGATGACTGGCACAATTTTGGCGCCATGAATCTGCCTGAAGACCATCCCGCCCGCGACATGCAGGATACTTTTTATATTAACCAAGACCCTGCTTGGTTGCTGCGTACGCATACCAGTTCCGTTCAAGCCAGGGTGATGGAAACCCAAAAACCACCCATCCGTGTAATCTGTCCAGGAAGGGTATACCGTAATGAAACCATATCGGCCCGCGCCCACTGCTTTTTTCACCAAGTGGAAGGCCTATATATAGACGAGAACGTGAGTTTTGCCGATCTAAAACAGACCCTTTACTTTTTTGTGCAGGAGATGTTTGGTAAAGACGTAAAAGTGCGTTTCCGCCCCAGTTATTTTCCTTTTACCGAGCCCAGTGCAGAAATGGACATCAGCTGTCTGATCTGCGGTGGCGATGGTTGTAATATTTGCAAGCATACCGGTTGGGTTGAGATCTTGGGAAGCGGCATGGTGCACCCCAAAGTGCTAGAGAATTTTGGCATTGATTCTAATAAATACACCGGTTTTGCCTTTGGTATGGGTGTAGAAAGGATTACCCAGCTCAAGTATCAGGTGAACGATCTGCGTCTCTATTCTCTAAACGATGTGCGCTTTTTGAAGCAATTCACGGGAACTGTTTAAAGAAATCGTTGATTTTCAATAATTAATGGAAGGTTTTGAACTATTGGTGGGTTTTACGCCTATCTTACTGGTTTAGTGATTTAACGAACCTCCCTCGATTATGCTGGCCATTCTGATTTTCTTTTTTAGCCATTGGTTTCTGTCTTTGTTTTTCCATAGTTTTTTCCTGCATCGCTTTGCGTCTCATAAAATGTATACCACCAGTAAAAACTGGGAGAAGGTGTTTTATCTGACCACTTGGTTGGTGCAAGGTTCTTCCTTTTTGGTACCTAGGGCTTATGGGGTCATGCACCGCATGCACCATGTTTATTCCGATACCGAGCAGGATCCGCATTCCCCGCATTTTTTCAAAGACGTGTATCAAATGATGAAGCATACCATCATCATTTTCCGCGGATTTCTTACGGGCAAGAACCTACCCGATGCGCAGTTTACCAAAGAATACCTACCCGTTTGGGATAAATTGGACCGCTTTGGACACCATATCATTACCCGTTTAGCTTTTGGAGCAGCCTACACTGCATTCTATATTTATTTTGCCCCCAATGCTTGGTGGTTCTTGTTATTACCCATTCATTTTATGATGGGGCCAATTCAAGGCGCCGTGGTTAACTGGTGCGGTCACAAATATGGCTACAGCAATTTTGACAATGGAGACCATTCTAAGAATAGCTCACCTTGGGGTATTTTGCTCATGGGAGAACTGTTTCAGAACAACCATCACTTTGCCAAGGACGACGCCAATTTTGCCAAGAAATGGTTTGAGTTTGACTTGACTTATTTTGTGATGCGCGGCTTGAATGCGGTGAAGATTATCAAAATAATTCCCTTACCGCTGAAGTAAGGATGTACTGATTAGAGTTCCCCTACCGCTTGTGGGAGGGGTGCCCGAAGGGCGGGGTGGGTAAAAACATTCTTCACTCTTCACTCTTCACTTTTCACTCTTCACTCTTCACTCTTCACTTTTCATTCTATCTTTATTGCATGGTCCACACCACCCGTGGTATAGTTTTGCGTACCGTGAAATATGGCGACACCAGCATCATCACATTGGTGTACACTGCCCTCTTTGGGGTACAGAGCTATATTGTAAAAGGAGTGCGCAAAAGCAGTAAAACATCGGCCGGTAAGGCCAGCTATTTTCAACCCGGCGCCATGCTGGAGATGGAAGTGTATCAGAACAATTTTAAACAGCTCCAATTTATTCGCGAATACCAATGGAGTTATCTCTATCAACAAGTATTGTTTAATGTGGTGCGCAATACCGTGGCCACTTATTTGGTAGAACTTTTGCAACACGCACTCAAGGAACCCGAAGCCAATCCTGAACTTTTTTATTTAGCAGAAGAAACGCTCAAACAATTAGACCAGTGCACAGATCAAGTAGCCGCCAATATTCCGCTTTATTTTATGTTGCGTTTAGCCAGTGAATTAGGTTTTCAACTCTTAGGCGAATACTCAGCAACCACGCCAGTCTTTGATTTGCAAGAAGGTATGTTCATTAAAGAGCAACCCCTGCATCCTTATTTAATTGAAGGGCCTCTTGCCAAAACAACATCTGATTTTCTTAAAATCCAAGACCCCGCGGAACTAGAAAAAATTATCCTCAACCGCCACTTACGCCAAGAACTCCTAGCCGCTTACCAACTCTTTTTATCACTCCATATTCCAGACTTTGGAGAGATCAAGAGTCTTCCCATTTTGCAGGAAGTGTTGGGGTGATCCTCTTGTTTTCAAATCAAAAACGAGTAATCTTACTCAAATCCATTTCTTTTTATGTGCAATATTAATGGCCTGGGTTCTATTGCTTACGTGTAGTTTTTCATAAATATGGGCGGCGTGTTTTCTAACTGTAAGCGGGGAAATATATAATTTCTCGCCAATTGCTTTGTAGTTTTTACCACTGACCATTTCTTTTAGAATTTCCATTTCTCGGTCACTAAGGCCCGAATCCTTAACGGTTTCATTTTCTTCGCTATCCGTATAAGCATGTGTAGGCATTTGCCTGAGTAAGTCCATGGCTTTTCTGGCAATGGCAGGGCTCATAGGTATGCCATTGTGTTCGTGAACATTGGCAATAGCATCCAGTATATGAATAGCACTGTCTTCTTTGAGTAAATAACCGCTAGCTCCCGCCTTGATAGCTTCAAAAATTTTGTCATTGTCCTCAAATACGGTTAATACAATAAAACGAATGGTAGGATATGCGGCTGTTGCAATGCTTATGGCTTCAATGCCACTAACTTCTGGCATTTCAAGGTCCATGAGCACTACGTCTGGTTTTTCTGGAGCTTCTTTTAATTTCTCCAGAAAGTCTTTTCCATTTCTTGCTTCAAATAAAAGCAAAACAGAAGGGTCTCCCGTTAATTTGTCTTTAACGGTTTGGCGATTGATGGGTTTGTCATCTGCTATGGCTATCTTAATGGGCATAGTACAAAACTGGATTTAATACGTTGTACAAACAATACTCTTATGAGAGCATTTGTTTCTGAATAATAATCTTGGTTCCTGATTTTTTATCCGATTCAATTTTTAAACTAGCGCCAGCTTCAGCTGCCCTCCATTCCATATTTTCCAATCCATTTCCAGTATATTTCTTGTTTGGGTCAAAGCCAATACCATTATCTCTAATGCTAATTATTAAATGCTGGTTACATATAATCTGGTAGTAGATTAATCTAGATTGGCTGTGTTTGATTATGTTTTGAACAATTTCTTGTAGTAGTTTATTCAAATGAATGGCTGAGGAAGCGCTCAAGACACAGTTGTTTTCTATTTCTTCATCGGACTCAAAAGAAATCTCTTCAAAATTTTTTAAAACATTAAAACAATAGGTCTTAAATCCGTCACTAAAATCAGATACGGTAGTCTCTTTGTTGTTTAGCACCCAAATGGTCTCTCTTAGACTATTTAATATTTGTTCTGCGTTAGATTGTATTTTGTTTAGTTCTGTATGCTCTCCTTGTATGGTTTTTAGTTTGTCTACATTTGCCATTAATGCTGAAGTATAAGCACCCATATTGTCATGTAAGTCTCTACTAATTCTTTGTCTTTCTTTTTCTAATTGTTCCAACATGGCAAGGGACTGCATTTTTTTACGATACTTTCTTTGGCTAATCAATTTAATGATATACCAAGTAGTTGTTAAAAATGAAAGGGTTGCTATTAATAGAAACCACCACCTAAAATATATGGGGGGATGAACTACTATTTCAAGTGTTTTCTGCGCTTTTAGATTTTTGTCAAATAGTTTACCTGCGGCTATTTCTATTTGATAGGTTCCAGGGCTTAGGGCTAGATTGATTTCTCTTACATGTAATAAATTCTTCCATTCTTTATCTAGTCCTATTACCCTATATTGATAATTATAAGCATTTCCCAATTTGCTTCCAATGGCAGAAAACTGAATTTTAATTCTATTGTCTTTGTGTTGAAATTCCAAATTTTGTATATTCCAGAAAGCAGTGTCATTGGGTTGACTATTTTCATTAGAGCTTACTTTAGTTATCAGTAAACTTGGAATTTCTTTGTCTAGATTTAATTGGGTTGGATAAAATGCATTCAATCCTTTGATGCCCCCAAAAAACAATTCCCCATCTGCTGTTTCTGCAATAGCAGCGTAATTGAATTCGTCATCTTGTAAACCATCTGATTTACTAAAATTGGTTATAATTCCTTTATTGTCAATTTTGCTAATTCCTTTGTCATGAGCACACCAAATTTGATTGTTTTTATCAATAATGGCAGAATAAATATTTTCATCTGGAAGTCCATTTTGAATATTCCAGGAGTGTAATAATTGTTCCTGATCATCAAATTCATAAAGACCCTTATTTGTTCCTAGTATATAATTGTTTTTCCTTAGTATTTGAAATTCCAAACCGTAAGATGTTAAACCAATTTTTGCTAAACAGTTTTTTACATATTTGGAATTGCTGATTTCAATGAGTGACTCATTTTTGGTATATAATGGGGCGCCGTTTGTTTTTGAAGAAGTAAAAACCCTGGGAGATCTTTCAAAAACCAATTGACTGTTCAAGTATTCAATCTTGAAAATTAAATTGCCCAAAGAATAAAAAATTAAGTTGTCTTTGAATTTTAGAGGTATGCTATAATAATTTGGTTTTTCATGTTGTAATTCCTTGTTTTTAAAAAAGGTATTTGCTTTTTTTAGCTCTAAAGTTTTTCTGTTTAACAAATAAATATCACTTCTACCATATAGCAAGATTAATAGGAGATCTTTGTTCAGTTCAGTAATACTAGATACAATAGTGCCTGCATTTTCATCTATCTTTTTTAAAGGGTATTTTTTTATTATTTTACCCAAACTGTCATATATAACCAATCCTGCGCCGAAAGTTCCTGTAACTATACAATTATTAGTTTTATCTGGATAAAAACATTTTACAAAATTTTCTTTATCGTCATCTGATGCATATAGATGTATATATTGTTTTTTAAGACTAATATTATACAATCCATTTAAATTAGAACTTGCCCATAAAACACCTTTTGAATCTAGAAAGATTGATTTGAAATAGCCCTTGTCTAAGATTGATTTTCCATTGGGACCTACTAATTTTCTTATAAAATTCCAGTTATAATTATCGAACTCCCAAATTTCATTTTCCAAAATTACTAGAGATGTTTGTTCATCTTTATTAATAATATAACCAATACTTGCAAATGGTTTCAATTCATGACCTTTAGGATAAGCACCAATTTTTTGAATTGATTTAGTGTGGAGATTAAATACTATATAGCAATCAACACTGAAATAGGTAACTATACTGTCATTAATCTGATAATAGATTAAGTAATTTGTCTTTATGGGTGATGGTAAAAGAATACTTGATCCGGTATTAATATTTTCAAAATGTCTTCCTAGTTTATCTTCTGTAATAACCGTCAGTTCATTCTTGAAATGAGTAATTGCTGGAGAAAATGCATTCCTTGATTTCTTAATAACTTTAGAGACTTGTTTGGTCTTATTATCAATAAATTGATATACTCCATTTCCATGAAGGACCATTTCATTTTTAATGCTTGAAATAAATCTAGTTCCCTGATTAGTATTGTTTATTTCATTTTTTTTAAAATGTAAAAAACTTGCTTTGTCTGGATTGTAAACGGAATAACCTTCTTCATAAAAAAACCAAACATCTTTGTTTGAACTTATACTGGCTGTATGAAATAAGGTGCCTGGGATTTGATGCGGACCATTGCCAAAAGGTACTTGATGAAAATTAGAGCCATCAAACCATTGTACATTATTTTGACTAACCAGCCAGATGATTCCATATTTATCTTCAATTATATTATTAATCACCTGCTTGCTCATCCCATCCTTACTATTCAATATGGAATAGCTATGTCTTTGGGTTTCTTGAGCAATTGATTTTCTAGTAAGGATTACTAGAAAAAAAATGCCAATAATAATATATCGAATAGGGGTCACACTGTAAATGTAGGGCATTGCTTCAAAATTTACCACGGCAGAAAATACTCTTTGGAGAGTATTTTTTTACCCATGCTTTCCCTTCATTTTTACAATCACAAACCCCTAATTGAATGAAATTGAAAATTGCCTTTTGCGCAGTACTATTCCTATTGTACACTGGTTCAAATGCCCAGTTTTGGAAAAAAGAAAAATCAGACACCACCAAAGAATCATCTAAAGAGGCTCCAAAAGAAGAGCCCAAAAAAGCTGGAGGTTTTTTTCAAAAAGCCATGTCTAAGTTTACAAAATTGGCAGGGAATCTTACAGGAGAATTGGCTGGGTCTGTGGCAGTTGCAGATAATTTATCAGAAGTTGATGTACTTGCATCTGTTGGCACTAATATTTTTCCCAAAGACCTTGGTCTTGCTACAACAGACTTTTTAAAAGGTGAATGGGTTGATAATGGAGATTTTACCATGCTTATGTTGAGTTCTCCTAATGGATTTCAGTTTTATAAATATGGGGGAATCATTAAATTAAACGGTAAAGAACTCAAACACCAGTCTTTTGGTATTCATACTGCAGTTGAAGCAGCTGGATCTGGCAATAAAAAAATCAGCTTTGAAAAAAATGGCGTTGAGGAAGGTAGTTTTACTGTACCGCCACCTACTAAGAATATTAAAATAGTAGCCATTAATGGACAATCTGCAAATGTGTCTATTGATTTGACCAAAGAAGTGGTATTGGATTTAGCTAATTATTCAACTGGACCCGATGCACTGATCAGGGTTGATATTGTTACTTCCGTAATTGGGATGCGGTCTCTAACCATGGCTGCTTATGTTAAGCCTGCTGCTAAAGTAATCATCCCTGCTGCTGCTTTTAGAAATATTGAAACCGAAAATAAAGGCACAAGTTTTAAGAATAGCTATCTAATGGTCAGTGACCAGCAATTGGTTCAGTCTATAGCTCAATCCGGTGTTTTTAAAGCACCAGTTATTGCGGTAACAGGTTCAAATGCCGGTATGTGGGTAAATGTGACGGCGGCACCTGAAATTAATAAAGGCTTTGTTATCTCAGAAAAGGAGAAAATAAATGGATCTGAGGTTGAAATCACAGCCAAAAAAAGAAATGCCGCTTATGCCATGCCTTTGTCTTTTGCAAAGAAAATTGCTGTTGCTACCATGAGTATTCAGGGTACTACTTATCTATATGAAAACAATACCAATAAATGGACCCAAGTTGAAACCACCAAAGAACTAAAGTTTCCACAAATACCAGCATCTGTTTTGGAAGAAGTGCTGGCCAATATGTACCAAAAATTTACAAGTGCAACGGCTGAAATAGTTGGAGGCACTGTATTACCAGTAACAGCCATTCCTGCCACTGGATCTTATCAGCAGGTTCAACAGTTTTTCAAGAATGAAATGAATAATTCTGAACAATTTCTTTCTGTTTATCAGGGGCTGAATCCCATAAAACCACTCACTTCTAATAGTATGCGTTTAAATGGAGAGAATGCTTTGCTAAAGGAAACAGGTGCAGACGCTTTATTAAAAGTGAGTATTACCCTACAATTGAGTTATGATGGAAAACCTGCTATGACACCGTATTTAACAGTTGAAATGGACGGTGCTTCCAATGGTTCATTCCGCTCTTATGTGGGCAATACCAAATACTTTTCTATTCAAGTAAAGGGGGCGCCTTATATCTTAAAAAAGAATGTCAATATAGGCAAGGAAGAGATCTTCCAAATGGTACAGACAGAAACACTTGTTGCTGCTTATCAAAAAGCACTGAATGAAATCAAATCAAAAGAAGGGGCCTTGGGTGATTATGAAACTGTTTGGAATCTTCAAAAATAATCTTTCTCAAAAATTAAAACCTACATATGAAATATCTTGTAAAAGCCTTTTTGTTTTCAATCCTTACCCTAGCATTTACCAGTTGTACTAAAAATGAAGAAGCGCCTGCTACAGGAGGCACTACAGGTGGTACTGCCAATACCGTTGTTTACTATATTGATAGTGCCAGAATTTTTACTACAGATGCTTCTGGTGCAGGTAGTAAATTGGTTGTAGAAGTAACTCCTACTTCCAATTTGAATTCTTATTTGGGCGATGCCTGTATATCTGCAGATGGTAACAAGATTTATTTCTTTCATTTTGTAAGTGGCAGCTCAAGGTCTGCAAGGATTGCGGTAGTGAATAAAGATGGTACGGGTTTAGCTACGGTAGCCAGTTTACCTACTACATTGGGTACTACTTATAAATCTCTGCGTTTCTTGAGTTCTGGAAAACTCTTGTTTATGCAAAACAATCTTGGTGCTAATCCCCAATCAGCTTCTTTGGAAACCATAAATACTGATGGAACAGGGCAAACCAAACTGAGTACCGTGCCACTTGGATTTACGGATCTACAAGTTGCCAATGACAGTAAAAGATTTGTAGTTACTTCTACCGCTGCTATTCCTTTAGCCTATTCTGGGCAATTAGTCAATGGCAATATTGGAGACCCAAAATCTATAATCAATTCCAAAAGTTTATTAGCTTCTAGAATTAGTCAAGATGGAACTAAGATTATTTATGCCAAATTGAATGGCACTACTAAAATTGATATTTATAATTATACTACTGCCACTGAAACAGAAGTATTGGTGAAAAGTGTAACCCTGCCTACTGATATTACACAATTACCAACATGGACCGTGCGGTTGAATTGGTTAGAAGGTTCCAGTAAAATACTATTGTCATTTGCCAAGGATTCCAATTTTGGAACCACTACTGGTTATTTGAATTGTGTAGTCATGAATGCCGATGGTTCTGCTGAAAAATCTTGGAAAATCAATAACCAAGATGACTGGGTACCTTTTACTGAATAATAATTAAATCGGCACCCAAAACATTCCAGGTTGTTTGCCTTTTTCAAAACTACCAAGGCGCTTGTCAAAACCAAGGGCCTTGGCTCCGTTAAACGTAGCCCATTGCAGGATCTCTGTAAGTGGAATCTGCGGATAATGTTTTTGAATGGTTTTGATTTCTGCAAGAATACTCAGTTGGTGATTGCTGGCCAAGCTATCTGTACCCAAGACTAGGCTGCAGTTTTTATTACGCAATAGTTCAATGGGTGGGAGGGCTTTGTTAATGTATAGATTGGCATTTACGCACAAACAAAAATGGTATTGGGTTTGCTGCAGTTCAGCTAAAGCGGCTATATAATCTAGATCCGCTTCTTTGGTAAATGTATCATGCACCAATAATACCTGTTTGGCTTCTGCAAAATGATGCGCCACGGATTGTATACTGCTTTTTCCAGTGGGATGGTAAAAACTAGTATCCACTTTTAATAGATCATAAAGTCTGGTGAAGTCTCCCTTTTTCTGACCAAGAAACTCGTCTTCAAAATGGGTTTCCTGATTATGTAGTGATGTGGTTTTGCCTTGATAATAAGGCGCCATCAATTCCCATAAAGCATTGGACACAGAATAGGGCGCATGTGCGGCCGTGCTCAAACGAAAAGCATCGCCCTGCAAGGGCTCAAACTGCTGGTATGCTGCTAGACCCTGTTCAAAACGCATTTGTGCAATCTGTGGTGAGAACCCGCTGATCTCTAAAAAACTATGCCAGCTTAGGTTGTTCTTGGATTTTTGAAAAAAACTGGTGGCATTATTGCTGATATCGCCAACGGCAACAATACCATTTTGAATCATGGCTGCTTCCGCGTCACTAATGGCCTGTAAAATCTCTTCTTCTGGAAAATGCCTGAGTTGTAAAATGGATAGGATAAAATCTACTAGTCCCGTTCCCTCTGGAATCAGCCCCTTCATATGACTTAATTCCAAATGACAGTGGGCGTTCACAAAACCTGGGCTAAGCCAGCCCCCTTGGAACTGAATATCTTCTCCGGCTTCGCTGGCTGGCACAATGGCTTCTACCACCCCGTGATGGTCCATGATCAAGACCTGATCTGCCCCCAATAACTCTGTTCCGGTAAAAATGGCATCGGCCTGATACTTGCGAAAACCCATGAAATCTTTTTTGCTAAGTTAATGCCCTCTTTTGGATTCCTATGTTTAGCTTGTGAACAAGCCAGATCCAAGAGCCGTTTGGTTGGTTTGAGTTCAATTGAAGAGCATTAATTGTCAGTCTAAAATCTGCAAAAATAATAATATTGTCAGTTTATAACCTTACATTTGTATTAATATAAGCAGGATATAAATTGACATATTTATGAAAAAAACATTGATATTAAATCAGTTAGATGCTAAAATAAAGAAACTAAATACAGAATCTATTACTGAATTACCTTCTATAGGATGGATCAAAGCTACTAGAATGGCTTTGGGAATGTCTCAAGAGCAACTTGGGAAGAAATTGCAGATTACCAGACAGAGTGTACAGGAATTGGAAAAAAGAGAAAAAGAAGGTACCATCACGCTTAAGACTTTAAAAGAAGTTGCCAAGGCTATGGATATTCAGTTGGTCTATGGTTTTATTCCCAATCAAGGGAGTCTTGAAGCATTAATTGAAAAGAAAGCAAGTGAATTAGCTACTCGTATTGTTATGCGGACATCTAATTCCATGAAATTAGAAGATCAACAGAACTCAGATAAAAGACTTCAGAAAGCTATTATAGAAAGAACTAGGATGCTTGTAAATGAAATGCCTAAGATTTTATGGGACTAATTTTGGATAACCAACCTGGACAAACCCCTCTTGATGAAGACGAGAAGGAAGGGTTATTGATTACTACCATTATCAATAGATCAGAATTAGATGAGTTTGAGCAAAAAAATATTGAAGAAGCTATTCAGTGGACACTAGGTCGTAAACTTAAACCAACAACGCTTTTTTCAGAAGCATTTATCCTGCAACTCCATTACCGTATGTACGGTCAAGTATGGGCTTGGGCTGGTTCCTATAGGAAGACTAACAAAAATATTGGGGTAGATAAATGGCAGATTCCTGTTGCCATTAAGACTTTATTAGACGATGTTTTGTTTTGGGTGAATAACCAAACGATGAGTCCAGAAACAATTGCCATTCATTTCAAACACCGATTGGTCAGTATCCATTGCTTTGCCAACGGTAATGGCCGTCATAGTCGCTTGATGGCAGACTTGATTATATCTAAAGTATACGGTCAAACTGAATTTAGTTGGGGATCAGCCAATCCAAAGGAGGCTGATCTTCAGCGTGACCAATATTTACAAGCACTTCGTGCAGCCGATAAAGGCGATATGAGTTTATTGATGGATTTTGCCAAATCCTAAATTTCGCTTCTTCGCTTGGTTAAGGAGGGGTACCCGAAGGGCGGAGTGGATGGGGAATACAGGTCTTTTTGTACTTAAAAACCCAACAAAATCAAGCATTTGACTACCTAATTTAAAAAATCATTCAAAATTATTATTGAAAATCAATCAGTTACAAAGGTGTCTGTGAAAATAGTTTTCAAAAAGCTTGGAAAATCGGCCTATTGGCCCCTACCTTTGCCCCCCCGAATAAATTGGGGACATCAGACCGGTGGGATAGCACCGGGTCATTTAAAAAGAAATATTATGAGCAAACTCCATTTCACCACAAAGTCTGCGAACGCGGCTACCGTTCAACATAATTGGTATGTTGTAGACGGCACTAATCAAACCGTAGGTCGTTTGGCTTCAAAGATTGCTGCTGTTCTTCGCGGTAAGAACAAAGCTTATTACACTCCTCACGTAGATTGCGGAGACAATGTGATCATCATCAACGCCGAGAGGGTTTTGTTGACTGGTAACAAATTCCACGACAAAGTTTACATGAACTACACTGGTTATCCAGGTGGTCAAAAAAAGGAAGCTGCTGAAGACTTGATCAAGCGTCGTCCTGAAGTTTTAATGGAAAGAGCTGTTAAAGGCATGCTTCCTAAAAACAAACTTGGCCGTAAGATGGTTAAGAAATTATTCGTTTATGCAGGTGCTGTACATCCACATGCTGCTCAGCAACCTAAAGAACTGAAATTCTAATTTAAACACATTCCAAACAAACTATAATGGAAAAACAAAAAAACGCAGTTGGTCGTCGTAAAGAAGCTGTTACCCGCGTGTTCATCAGCAAGGGCGATGGTAAGATCACTGTAAACGACAAGGATTACAAAGCCTATTTTCCGCTGGTTTACCTGCAAAATCAGGTAGAAGCGCCTTTAAAGACTGCCGATGCTGTTGGTAAGTTTGACATAGTAATCAACGCCGCTGGTGGTGGTTTGAAAGGTCAAGCTGAAGCTGCTAAATTAGGTATTGCTCGTGCGCTGTTGGAAGTGAATAGCGAATTGCGTCCTGCACTGAAAGCTGCCGGTCAACTGAAGCGTGATCCACGTGGTGTTGAACGTAAGAAATTCGGTCATAAGAAAGCACGTAGAAGCTATCAGTTCTCTAAACGTTAATATTTGGGATTTGATATTGCTGTTACAACGGTATGTCAACACCTCAATTTCAAATTTCAAATTAAAAATTTCAAACTCATACAATGGAAAATAACACTTCATTACAACAGCAACTCCTGGAGGCCGGCGTACACTTTGGTCACCTGAAAAAGAAGTGGAACCCTAAGATGTTGCCTTACATCTTTGCTGAGAAGAAAGGTATTCACATCATTGACCTGAACAAAACAGTAGACCATTTGCAGGAAGCTGCAGCGGCCATGAAACAAATTGCTAAAAGCGGCAAGAAAATCATGTTCGTAGCTACTAAAAAACAGGCTAAAGAAATAGTTAGCGAATGCGCTAAGCGTGTAAACATGCCTTATGCAACTGAACGTTGGTTAGGTGGTATGTTAACCAACTTCAACACCGTTCGTAAGAGCGTTAAGAAGATGCAGAGCATTGAAAAAATGTTGGCAGATGGTAGCGCTGAAAGCTTGACTAAGAAAGAGCGTTTGACTTTAACTCGCGACAAAGAAAAAATGGAAAAGGTATTGGGCGGTATTGCTCAATTGGGTCGCCTACCAGCCGCTTTGTTCTTGGTTGATATTGGTCACGAGCATATTGCTTTGGCTGAAGCTAAGCGTTTGGGCATTACCACATTTGGTATGGTTGATACTAACAGTGATCCTAACAAGGTTGACTTTGCAGTACCTGCTAATGACGATGCTACTAAATCTATTGCTATCATCACTAACTACATTGTAGCTGCTATTGCAGAAGGTTTGGCTGAACGTCAAGCTTCTAAAGATGACGATAGTGAAGATGACAACAATAACGAAAATGAAACTCGCGCTCGTCGCCTAGAAGCAGAAGCTCAAGCTGAAGCTGGTCGTGGTGGCAGAAGAGGTGGAGCTAATTCAGGTGCACCTGCTGGTGGTCCTGGTGGTGCACCTAAGCGTCGCGTTCCAAGCAGCGGAAACCGTAGGCCAGCTGGTGGTGGTGGAAGCCGATAGTAAGGAATCAATTGATTGGGTCATTACGTCGTGCTCCTCTGGGAGAAGGCATAATGACCCATCTTTTATAGATTGAGTCCTACTTCATTTTTTCTTAACAGGGATGCATTACAAGACAGTGTAAATTGTCCCGGTTAAAATATTTATAACCTTAATAACATACTATATGTCTACTGTAACAATCACCGCAGCAGAAATCAACAAATTACGTCAAGCTACCGGAGCTGGTATGCTAGACTGCAGAAAAGCATTGACTGAAACCAATGGCGATTTTGAAGGCGCTATTGACTGGTTGCGCAAGCAAGGCCAGAAAGTTGCCGCTAAACGCAGCGATCGTGAAGCTAAAGAAGGTGTGATCATTGCAAAAACTTCTTCTGATAACAAAACTGGTTTTGTTGTTTGCATTAGCTGCGAAACTGACTTTGTATCTAAAAACGCTGACTTTGTTGCTTTTGCTCAAAGCATTGCTGACGCTGCCGTTGCTAACAACGTGAAAAGCGCAGAAGAATTGAACGAAGTATCTGTAAACGGTGCTAAGGTTTCTGACCTAATCAACGATAAATTAGCTTCTATTGGTGAGAAAATTGGTGTTGCTAAATTTGAGCGTATTGAAGCAAACTATGTAGCTTCTTATATTCACGGTGCAAACCGCATGGGTGTATTGGTTGGTTTAACTTCTGAAGCTGTTGAAGCTGGTAAAGACATAGCTATGCAAATTGCTGCTATGAATCCTTTGGCTGTTGATCCAGATGCTATTCCTGCTGCTACCATTGAAAGAGAGCGTGCTATTGTGGTTGAAACCATGAAAGCTGATCCTAAAATGGCTGGTAAACCAGACGAAATGATTGCTAAAATTGCAGAAGGTAAATTGAATGCATTCTTTAAAGAGAACACATTGTTGGCCCAAGCTTTTGTAAAAGACGGTGGCAAAACTGTTGGTGAATACTTGAAATCAGTAAATGCTGATTTGAAAGTTACCCAGTTTGTACGCGTTGCTTTGGGATAATTCCTACTAAAACTATACTTATAAAGGCTGTCACTTTGTGGCGGCCTTTTTTTGTGGTCATGATCCATTATTTTTATGAGTAATTAGAACCCCTAAGTAGTTATGCATAAAATCCTTTTGATCCTCATTTTGCTTCCCTTTTTTTCCACTGCTCAAATCAAGTCTGCTTCTAATAAAACCATCCCCCTTCTTGAAAGTATCACCAGTGATACCATCAACGGAACATGCAAAGCCATTGTTTTTGAATACGACCAATTGAAAAGAGTGAGCCTTATTTCAGTGAAAGAAATTAGTATTAAAAAAGGATCCGAGTCTGTGGAAACTTTAATAAAAGTGCAAAATTTTCTATACCAGCAAAATGAGCCGCTACCTATTGCAAGCCATATTTACAATTATGATTATGAGGATATAAGATTTAATAAAGTAAGAGATGGAAATGGAAAGTCTCAACAACTTCAATATTTTCTATTAAAAAATGGAAAACGAATTGGAGACAGCACTATTTATCAAAAATATAAGCAACTTGTAAAAGGTGCAAAGTTTGATGATCAGGAGACCGAAAAAAGGATAGCATCTTTTGTACAGACAGATTCAACGGTAGTGCGCGATTTGGATCTAATTATATTTAGACAAAAGAAATATCCTTCAAAACATATTTCCAATGATTCTTTTGTCATTAATAAGGAACATAATATAGATTTTGAATCTTCAGAACTGGAATATGGAGATAGATTCTATCCTAGAGTATATTTTACTTTTACCAAATATGACCAAGCCATTAATCCACTTCATCAATTAAATATTGCTCCCTTAGTTTCAAATGAAAAGATTACCCTAAGTTTTGGTTCTCATCAAATGAAACAAATTGGAAAATGCATTGATGGCTTTGGTACGGAGTTTAACTGGCATTATTTGAATCAGAATAATCCTATGAACTTACATTTTGAAAGAGGAGAAACCGAGTCTCCGTTTGAAGACATTATTCAGTTATCCTATTCTTACAACCAAGATCATCAACCCACTTATTGCAAAACATTGGTCAAGAAAATTTTCAAGAAAGATGATGGCCGATTAGCCGGCACTTATGAAAAATCATTTACGTTTAGGTATAAAAAATCAGTGCTGTCCGAGATAAATCTGTAACAGCTATTTTTTAAAAGGTTTACTATTCAAGTTAATTAAAAATGGGTCATTTCTGCAAAGCAGGGTGTCATCCATCAAACAATTTCAGTTCTTGGGCCATTATTTCTTGGTAATGCTTCAACGGATTCTTTAAAAAAGAGTTCAGATTGATGTAGTTAAATAGATGCAACCTTATTACACTAGCTAGATTAGAAAAGGCCCAGACTTTCGCTTTAATTTGCCTTTGCAGTACCGTTAGCAATAGGTTCCAGATCAGTGCACACCATATTTGAATAATAATGGCATTTACATTGTCCCCTAAAAAATAGCTTAAGGATTGGTTTTGCTTTAATTGTTTGTGCAATGTTTCTATCTGCCACCTAGATTTATAAATTAGCGCAACCTGGTCTGCGGACAGGTCATAAATATTACTGATAAATTCATAGCAAACTTGATGCTTTTCATCCCAATAAACCACTCTGCGAAGCGGTAGGCCTCGATTGATTTTCCCATTTTCACGTATCGGCAAAACGATTTGTTCGTCGAGTAAAATGGATTGATTACTATCAGCAGCTAATTCAAATTCTTTCTTCCGTCTAAAAGCTGCATTGTGTTTTAACCTTGTTACAAAGGGTATTTGATGTGAATTAAAGTATTCAAAACGCTCGTAATCATTATATCCCTTATCAAATACATAGATATGGTCACTAGTGAACTCAATATCATTCATAAAGCTGCTATCATGGGTTGTAGCATCTGTGAACTTCACCAATACAGGAGAATTATAATCGGGCCTGATTTGCATATGTACTTTAATGCCGCCTTTACGTTTTCCACTCTCTGGTTTACGACCAACGCATTTGAGGATGTCTTTGAAAAGGAAAATAGTAGTGCTATCAATGATGGACAGCTCCTTCCCAAACTCATTCTTAAAGCGGCTGTCCGACAAAATCGGTTTATACTGAGTTAGCAAATCATAGTATATTTTTTCAAAGACCTGATAGCATCTTCGTTTGTTAGCATCACTGATGGTGCTTCTTTTGGGTGGTCTTTTTAGGTTTAAATGTTGCAGCTTCCCTTCCAAACCAAGGAAGCCATTGGTTACATCTCGAAGAGAAGTAGTGTTGGAAGCAGTAGCAAACAACATAGATACCAGATGTTCCCAGGTTGAAAAACGCTTAGTAAACTTATCGGACTGGTATTTATTAACGGCTCTTTGCACTTGATGCTTAGGTATTAAAGAAATTAGCTGTCCGAAAACGGAATTACCAGAAAAATTTGTACTATTGTTCATATAGTTAAGTTGTGGTAAACTAAACCTATATGTTTTGGGCCATATCGTAAAATATATGGCTCATTTTTTTATCTTTCCTTTTTATCTCGGACAGTACTG